>Ga0116227_10000996_pt1 | contig 60522 bp, 43 predicted proteins | sample S1TSphgellanicum_FD_89693 | JGI IMG/M metagenome (GOLD analysis project Ga0116227, IMG submission 89693) | Host-associated microbial communities from peat moss isolated from Minnesota, USA - S1T2_Fb - Sphagnum magellanicum MG | ecosystem: Host-associated > Plants > Peat moss > Unclassified... | reverse complement strand
TTTTTTTTTTTATTGTGTTTTTAAAAAAAAAAAATTAAATTTTAAAAATGTAAAAAGAAAATTGGAACCAAGGTTTTTAAAAAAAAAAAAAAAAAAAACCACCCAACATTGGTAAGGACTATGGTTGTTCAAGGAAGGAGGGTTCTTTGTGAGGTGGTAGTCAAACACAAGACCCAAATTCATAGAACAACCCCATTTAAGGTCCTTACCCAACATAAAGAACCCCTAGAATTTGTTGACAGCTGTGGTTCATTTGAGAGGAGAATGAGAGGAGGAGGAACATGAACCCTATATAAGGTTCCTCAATTTTGTGTAAGGTGCCACCCTTTGCCGAGGAAAAACTTTTACTTGAGGGTAAGGACCCTGTGAATTTGGACTCTGTGATCCTGATTTAGTTGTAGAAAAGGATCTTTACCATGGTTAAAAAAGCAACCCAAAAGAATTTCAGGGGTTTTAACCATGGTACCAGTGTAGGAGGTGCTAGTAGTTCACCAAAAGGCCCCCCCAGGGGAATGTCAAGAGTAGGCATCAAGAAGCAAAACCATGCATCATGAGACACCATGCATGAAGAAGAGCCCAGAGTTTCTGAGTCAAAAAAAGCCCATGGATTTGAGGTATATGAGCAAAGGAAGAGATGATGGTAGGAAGGGCCAGAGTGAACCTAGCACCCACTGGTGCACCATGAAGGATGGATGGTAAGTGGTCAGAAAACAGTTTTCTGTTGGGTTCCAGTTAGAAAATAAAAATCCCTAAATCCATTTAAATTATTTCTAAATAATAAAAATAATTAAAAACCCATCCTCTCTCAGTTCAAATTTAAACATTATTTGGGGCTGCTCACTCAAAAAGGTGAAGGGTACCATGGTGGGTGGATTACTCATGGTTCACCCTGGCTGGGTACCTGGGTTAATAATGTGTTCAAACTCTTTCTGGCACCTCTGGTTTCTTCTTCTCCTCATCAGCACAAAGGAACAAGAAGGAGTTAAGAACAGGAAACTGAGACTACAAGTAAGTAGTAAAGCTTTACATCCTCAACTTTTGAGGTACACTAGTTCTACCAAAAATGTCCCAACTATGCACAAACAAATATACACACTCTCCTCTAGCAAAAGATAAACTCATGATTGGGATTTCCACAGATTGGTGTCAGCTAAAAAACTGAGTCTCTAGTCTACTTTGTTTGGATTCATTCTAGAGTACAATAGCTTAAGGGATTTTGGCACCTCTAAGTAATAATAATAGGTCTATTTTTATATGAGGATTTTTGAAAGATGATATTGTTTTGGCTTGTGTTGAAACTTGAGATTATTAGTTATAGAGTTATAATATCTCTTGAAGGATTTTGGTTTCTCTTACAGGATTTTTTTTGAAGATTTTATTTTTGTATGGTGAAATATTTGAATTTCCATAATTCTTCTTCTTTTGCCTTAAGATACTTTTTGAATGTAAATGGCAAGGTTACAGTGTGACACACCCCTTGGCGGATTTTTTTGGGGGGTTCCCAATGTGTTCTCATCAAGTTCCCAAATGAATCCCCAAGTTCTCAATTAATGTGTTCCTCAAGATGTTCCCTTCATAGTAGCACCACTCTTTTATCCCATATGCTTTGCCCAAAGTTACTCTCTTTTCACCTATATAGGTGGGCCAAAGGGATGGCTCTCTTATCTTCCAATGGGAAGCACTTTGGAAGCCTCCAACATTTCAATTTTTTAATTGACATTATCAAAAGAAATTGTGATGAGCCAATCAAAATGAGTTGTTGCAACAAAAAAAAGTTGAACTTGGGAGGCACTTGTCATTAGGCATAAAATTAATGTGCCCATATCACCTAAATATTGGGTTATCCTATCGCTACTTGGAAAACATTTAGAAAGATGTTACAATTAGTACCCCTAATGAATCCCCTGCTTTTCTTGATTTTATTGGTAGATAATGAATTTGCCTAAGGGTTTCTTTGACTCATCTTTCCATGATTACCCAATTGCTTTCTCAAAAATAAACTAGCCTGCACCTTTGGATGAGTTGGATATTATATTGGAGAACATATTTCATCTCCTAATTAATCTCCTTTGTTAATCATGTTCATGGTATCATGAATTGATAATGCAATAGTCATGAAGGCACTTTTGAACAAAAGCACACTAGGGTGTCAAAATTTCATTAAATTGAAGTCCCTTTTCAAAGTCTTTTTTTAATGTAGTTGAAAACTGGTTTAAAATATGAATATTTAGATGATATTGGAAATAACATTGTATTTCATTTTCAATTTCAAATCATGATATTATAAAACATATAAAAAATATCAAAAAAGATTTTTTTAATGTTTAAAAAAACTTATATGTTTTGGGATTTTAAAAATTTCATAACATAATAAATTAAAATCACATTCTATTCATTCAATGGACTTTTAGTTTCTTAAACATGATTCATCCAATATCCCAAAGTTTCAAACACATAAAACAAACACATTGTAAAATAAAAGTCCATATCCATGAGTTTTGCAAGTGTGACAAAAAGTGTGGGCAAAATTCAAAAGTCCATTATTTATTGGCTATCCACAATTTTGATTTGATTTTTTCATTCTTGGAGGGTTGATTATGATAGTTTTAAATAAGTGAGTCCTTTTTTCTATTATTTTAATGATTTTTATTTTGTTTATTTTCTTGTATCTAGGGAATACATGAAAAATTACCATTGTGACGTCCATATAAGGTCACCATAGTGTGCAAACACCCTTTTCATTACCCTTTTTTGGCACTCCTTTTAGGTTCAACATGCAGAAAAAAAATGTGTATAGTGGGTTTTTTTTGTTTTAAATTCTTTTTTTCCTTATCAAATGTTCATAAAATTGTTTCAATTTTTTTTTGAATTTTAATATATTCCACAAGAAGGGATCCATGTGTTCAAAATATTCAAAATATAAAAATACATATACCTTTTTAGATTTTGATATTCAAACATCTTTAAGCATTATTATAGTTTTGAATTCGTAATTATGGGTTAAAGTAAAGTTATAGATGTTATATGTCATATTTGGCTTCAATTCTAATATTCAATTTGAAAAATTGTGTGAAAATGCATCATAAACCAATAGAAAATTGCCATGTGAAAAATGTAGTCCTTGGAAAGGACTTTAACCTTGGCGTGACTAGCTCCTTTTTTCACGTTTTCACCCATGACTTGTTTTTGTTTATTGTTTTTCTAAAACAAAATTACACCCACCCCTGTTACAAACCAAAATGAATGTTTAAAAAAAAATCTGGTTTGGTCAACATAAGTGCTTCAACATGTGACAAAAAGGTTCCATATAAAAGGCTAGTCCTTTTTAATCAATTCAAACAATGGTTCAACAATTTTAACATACCTTCAAATGAATGCCTTGTAATGTTTATAAGGCTTAAAAAAGTTCGCACATTGGTTACAAATAAAAGAATTGGAAATTTTGAAAGTGTTTATACTTTGGAAGGATTTGACTGTAATCCTTACTAATCAACAACATGTCCAAAAAAAATTTATATCTATTGTTTTAAATCAACGATTTTTTAGATTCCATTTCAAGTTGACAACTTTCAATTTTTCAAACACTATCTTTAAATGATTAAAATGATCATTCCAACTACTGCTATGGACATTTACACCATTAACAAAAAAATTCCAAAATTAATTAATCTAATTTTTAAAAATATTTTCCATATTTTTTAGAAAATGTATTTGTTACATTCTTCAATGCAAACAACATCACATTCCATTTAAAAGGCTAGATTTTGTAATCGTAGTAATCTTCTTAATATTTTTAGTTGTCATTTTATTTGATAGAATCATGATTGCAAATCTAAAGGAAAAAACCATGCCAATTTCCCAAACTATGTGAATACATCTTCTATTATAAGCATAAGGAACTGATCTCATTCAATTTGCAAATTCAAAGGCTTATATTCTCCACAAAATCTTCAATTTCCATCCTTCTTCACAAGAAGAGTAACATGACATGCATATTTTGATGTGTTTTTGCACATTTTTTTCAAATGGATAAAAGTTTGATTCTACCTGGTGACACCCAACTTCTTCTTTAAAAAAAATCTATTGTCATTTTATAGAATGGAAAGCTAAGTGTGTCCATGGCATGTTTTTTGAAGGTACATATGCCTAATTCATCCTTATGCCCAACAAAGATATCTTGAAATTCCTTTAACAAATCCCAAAGTTCCTTATCTTGCAACATTGTAAATCCATGATTAAGTTAGATTTTGGAACAAATTTCCATCCGCCTACCTTTTTCCTTAATTATTTTAGAAACATTAAACACCTTTGTAACCTTTGTAATTGAACATGAAACATAGTTTTAAGAGGGTGTGATCACAATCAAATGAGCCAACATTGACAAAGGACTCAAGGACTATAATCCTTTTTGTGGTCATTTTCACTTTCTCATTAAAAGGAATTTTGGGATGAAATCTTTTGCAATATGTTATGAAAATACATATAATGTTTTCAATACATCACATTTTTTGTATTAAATTTTCATGAATAACTAAGATTTTTTTTTAAATGTATAAATTTTATCAAATTCTATGTTTCGTTTTGAAAAAATATCTTAATTGCAAATTGTATGAAAATATGCTAATTATCTAATTTTTTATTTTATTTTTTTAATATACTAAAACTTTGTTCTAAATGTCATGTACATTACACCCCATTTACATGTGGTAAAGGACTTTTGAAATTTTTAATTTTGTTCAATAGATTAAAAATTTTAAAATTTTAAAATTTCATAATTTTTTTATTTGTGAATGTTTTTTGAGTGTGGATAATCAATTAAGATCATCTCAAATTTTTCTCATCAAAATTCATTTATAAAAAGAGTCTTTAGCTTAATAATTTACAAAATTGATTGCTTTTGATGCAACTGTTGTTCAAGTTCAAAGGTCTTTTATTAAAACCAAACCCCAAAATCATTTTTTTTGAAATTTGTTTTTGAATTCTTCAACACTCATATTAATCATTTAGCACAACATTCCATGTTTAACATTGCATTAAAGTGACACCACAAAAATATATTTAACAAGATTATAATTTTTATTAAGTTTTGGCAATTGCTTGATGTGTTTTTTGGCTTGTTTGATTTTGATTGCATCTAGGAATAGAACCTCCAATCTTTTTTTCTCTTCAACTTTTACCCACTATATCTAGTCTTAGTAGTCATCTTCCCTAGTGGGTAATCCTTCTAATAACCTTTGATGTTGCTCCTATAAAATCAAATTGACCATTTGCATCAATGCCTCCACTTGAACCATTCCATCCAAACCTTGATCCATCATATCTTCCATGAAAAGCTCCATGTTTTGTAAGATCATTTTGTGATCATCATCCACATTGATCCCCAATCCATTCATTTTCAAATCAATATCTAGATCATCATATGAATCATTAGGCGGCAAATATTCCTAATGAACTAGTTTTGTCAATGACAACCCTTACATACCTTCATCAATCTATTGAATTATTTGTGAGAATTATTGTTCAAGTATTAATTGTAACATGTTGACAACAATGAATGGTAGGATCTCCACTTCGATACCTAGACCATTCCATATTTAGATCATTCCTAGTTTTTTGTTTTATGCCCATCTCTGCATATGATGCATTTAAATCTTTTGATAAATTTAGGGCATGTTGAAGCATATATTATGTCCCACCATGTGACATAGTTGACAACAATTTGAAACATTAGGGTTTGCATAATGGATCAACTTTCTATCATTAGTACCCTTGAAAAAATTGATTAGGGTTCCATTTAATACATGTAGTTGTCAATTATAAGATGTTTCTTTAAAAAAACCGTCCTCCTTTTTCTCCTCCTTTGAAAGGGAATTTCATTGATTTCTTCCATAATTTTTTCAATTTCAAATAGTAACTACCAATAATTCATCCATGTCCTTGTAGACCGTCACCACATAAAAATTATGGCCATGATAATTTAGCTAAGAATTTTCTTTTCCTTTTAACATCAAGGATTATGCCTTGCACAAAAAGGTGTTCCAACCAATCATATTAAGATTAAACTTGTTGAAATTCCCATTTTATTGCATCCATCTTTGTTGCAACTCCTCCCCATCATAAACACCAAATTTTGGCCAACATCAAAGTCCTCAAGGAGTCCCTTGATTAGGAAGGTTTGGATTCAACCTTTTGAACTAGTCTTAACCTTCCCACATAAGTTTAGTTTTGTTACTTTGAAAAGCTTATCCTCATCACATTCATGTACTTATGCCACCATATGTAGTATTTATGCCAGATCAAATACATCTTCCAAATCTTTTCCCCAAAACAATTCATCCATACCTTAGGACTAATTATTTTGAACTTTTGCTTTCTACCAATTCTATGCTACTTTCAAGAAAATTTGTTTGCTTCAATCATCACCTTCAACTTTTTCCTCCTCGGATTTAATTATTACAAGCCTGTTATATCATGTCTTCAAATTCTAACATTTGTCATTTCTTCCTACATACCTTCCAACCTAATTTCCAATACAAATTTTTGTAGAAAGTTCAACATAATAAATGTGAGTCCATACTAAAAAAATTATTCTAAAAAAATTATTCACAATTTTAATCTTGTTATTGAATTTTGATTTATAAAATTGTGCACAACAATTTCTAACATTTAATTTTGCAAGAATCCACATATCACTGGGTCTAGGAACTAACACAGTTTTTCCCCTTACCACCCTATGCTCTTCAATTTTCCCCAAATGGTCAAGAGTTTGTGAAGAAAGACATGGATTTTTTATTTGAATGAATGTCCACTATTTACTATTAGATCCAGATTTGGTTTTCATCCATAATGCAACCTTCATGAAAAATTCAGCATGCATCACCTTTAAAGCTATGTTTTCGACTTCCCCAACAACTAGGTCAAATCCAACAATGATGACTAAAGCAAATCTAGTGATTTTGAATATGAAAGACACCACATTTAGGCTCTTTTGGAACGAAAATTTCATCAAAAACCAACACTTTAAATTGTATCATGGGCACAAACAAGATAAAATGAGCCAATGGTGTTGCTTTAGAAAACGATTGCATGTCCTTTTGCCCAAAAAAAACTTTTTCATACAAATGAATTTTTGAATAACTTTTTTGATAATTATTATGAAAAATGCATATAATTTTTTAAGTAGATGACAATTTTTTTTTGAATAATACGAATTTTTGTAAATGTGTTGATTCCTTGTATATTACGTGTTTCATCTTTAAAAATGATAACAATTTCAAATCATAACCAAAAATTGATTTAATTTTTAAAAAAAATTGTATCATAAATTATAACTCTTCTCAAAACATCATGTACATTATACCCCATTTCTATGTGGCAAAGGACTTTGAAGTTTTAAAATTCTAGATCAATTTTGGAAAGTTCTTTGAATTTTTAAAGTTTTAGAATTTCACATATTTTAGGGTATGGGTGTTTTTTGAATGTGGATAATGGTTTTTTATCTTCTTAATTTTTTTCCCATCAATTTTGTCTTATTATATGAGTCTTGTTGATAGTCCTTTGCAATATTAATTCTATAGTACTATGTAGTTGTTCCCCATCCATTTGGTCCATCCCACATCTTCACCCAATTTTGTGTTCTTGAAATGAATCCATTACATCACCTTGACAACATCTTTTATATGTGCTTTAAAGGGATTAAATCCTACAATGTTCACCACACCAAATCCTGATGACTATAAAATTAATGCACCGAATTGTGGGGCATTTAAAATTTTTCAATTATCAAATTTGTAGGATCTATCTATTGATAATGAATCAATTGAACAATGATTTCCTTGTAGGATTCTTTTTCATTAAAACTAGACATGGCTACATGAATCTAGATCTCCTTTGGTTGACATAATCCTAATTCATCTATTCATTTTCTAATCCCATTCCTTTGGATTATAATGTTTTGATACAAAAAATAGTAATGCAAAACCAAGAGAGACCATGATGTGCTTGAGAAAAAAATGTGATTACAAATACTAAAGAGAACAAACAAAGATCAATATCGAAAATATGACAAAATCCCTCCATGCTTTTAATCATGTGAATATAAACTAATCAAAAGGTGGGTGGTGATGGATTAGATCCTTCTTTAGAATTCTCTCTTCCACCATTGACTGTTTAAAAAAACCTAATTTAGTTAAACATGTCAAAATTTATTTGTCTAAGGTGAAAGATATTATTTTTGGATTTTTTTAAACAAATTTTCTCATCAAACAAAGAATGAATTTTTGTAATGAAGATAGACAAAAACTTCACAGCAAGTTTTATATGTTAAAAATGATTGTAAAATAGCTTTTGATTGTTTTTAATATGAATTTCCCCCCTTGTTTTGACAATCCTTTTCGAAATGGCCTTGATGTTTTAATAACAACCTAAGCCAAAATGAACATCCCTAGGCTAAGGACAACTCAACTATCCTCTCAACACCCCTATTAATAGTTATTTTTAAAAAAATCATATTTAAATTTAACTTTTTCATTTGGGTGAAGGTTTGAAATTACTTTGTTGCAATGCATTTGATGAACTTGACACCTTTTGTTGGTTGAATTCTTTTTTCCTTTCCAAGGTTGATAATGTCTTTTTTAGTGCCCTTGGTGTCCCTTGTTGTTCCCACTACCCATGTATCATCCCCTAACACAACAAAAATTTGTTTTTTCTTGTTCACCCCTCCTTCTCCCCTTGACATTCTTGCAATCCTTTTTGGTGTGTTCATTGGTGCCCCTATCATCCCCTAACACTAATAAAAATCTTGTTGTTTGCAACCATTCCAACTACAACTAAATGTCGCTTATGACTACGAATGGTTCCTTATGTGACTATTTTTCAAATTTGGATGGATTTTGGTCTTCCTTTCAACTAGTTGCAACTATGACCTATTTCATCATTCCAATAGGTTGATTTTTATGATGTCTTTGTATTTTTTACAACATTGTATATACGTTTAGTTGCACATGCAACCAAAGTAGTCACATTATAATTGCATAAAGTACATATGCTACCTAATAGTTACACGTATAGACTATTTAATAATACATACGTACATATATGTATATATGTACCTACTAAATACATACATACCCACTAACTACCTAATAGGTTATTTAATTATAAATAATTATGTATAAGCTATTTAAATATGTACTTAAAATAAATACTATTTAAATAGGTACCTAGTAAAAACTTATGCTACTTAGTAGGTAGGTTATGTAATAATATGTGCTAGGGAATAGTTGCATTAGGCTACAACTATGTGATTAGGCTGTAATAAAAAAATTATCCCATATTGTTTGTCTTTTCTTTCAAGTTTACAAACTATATAAGTAGGTTGGTTTGGTGGAATAAACACATTCAATTTTTTCAATTGCCATATGGGAGGAGCTAATCACATAGGCTCCACCCAAAAGGGTAAACTTAAAATAAAATAAGATTTTGTTGTAAAAGTTTTAAACCTAAACCTACCTACCTACCTACCTATGGCTAGGTGGCCTAAACTTAAGCTAGGTGCCACATGGCCTATTATAAATGACCTAGCCTGAAATTAGGTTAGGTACCTTAGGCACTTAATTAGGCTAGAGGTGGCCTAACCTAGGCCTAGCCTAGGTGCCACATGGCCTATCATAAGTGGTCCAATTTTAAACTAACCCTAAATGATTATAGGGCAATCTTAAGTTGTCATGTGACACAATCTTAGGCCACCATGTGGCACAATCTAATTGTTTTAATTGGATGGTTGAAAAAAATTATTTGGCAAAATATTTCGAAAAATCCAAATGATGCACATGTCACATTCCTCTGTTACCATGTGTGAACATATTGGTGTGCACTATACTCACAAGTATAGTTGTAAGTGTAGTCGTAAGAACCCATCCTTGGATACATATAAATCTCCATAGTCGTATTCTACAAAAAAAAATTAATCCATTGTCTGCAATTAGTGGTCACTTGCAACTTGTCATTTGTTACTATCTTGATTTTTAGTTGTTGTGTCACTTGTGACTAAAATTTAGTTGCAAACAACAATCGCAAATAACGTTTTTTCTACTATTGTAACATTTGTTGTCATTCGCAAGTAAAAAAACATTTTCTTCCTATGCACCTTAACACCTTGTCAACATATTTGCCATATATTTGGGCGAAAATATCCTTGGGTGGTACCACTAGGAACCACTTCAAAAAATGGTTAATGGACCAGAAACAACCAAATCATTTATCAATTTTCCTAGGCCCTTTACTATAAATGTTTTCACAATTATAATTTTTTTTCTCATATTTATCAATTTCATGCACGAACTCATGGGTTAAAGTTTATTTTGGAATTAAAAAAAAAGATAATTAAAAAAGATTGTACTGTTAATTAAAATGGCCTTTTAAGAAATTGATAGCCTTAACTTTATAAATTCATAACTAAATTATACTTATTTAAATAATTAACAAACTCATCTTTTGGAAAAACAAAATTTTTCAAAAAAATCAATTATCAGGCAGTGAGTGTGTATCAAGTTGGTTAACCTAACCTTGACTACCCTAGTTAAAGGACAACACCAAGAAAAAAAAAAATCCTTTAGCCTCCCCATTGACCAACTGCTCGCAAACATGATGGATTATTGGCCCAAGATGCTGCATTGGCTTGCTGCACGTATTTTCTTGACCTTTTGATGTTAAACATTGTTTCAAATGATCCCAAACAAATCCTTCACATGTAAAAGAATTGCAATTTCATTTTCCATGAATGAAAAATAACCTAACATTAAGTGTTTCAATCACTATTAGAAAAATTGTCATTTGTGATTAGTCTTTGCAACTAATTTTTAGTTGCAAGCGACACTTGTAACTAAAAAACTACCTAACAACAAATGACAAGCACCAATGATCACTAGTTGAAAATGACATATGAACTTTTTCACCATAGAATACATGTATGCCAATCATATATACATATCTAGATGTGTTCTTCTAACTATATCTAAAATTGTGATGGAACTACAACATGCACTAATGCAAATTTGAGACGTGGTACCGAAAAATCATCCACTAAATGACACAAGGCAACATTTAGGTTTTGAAATGTATTTTAATGAAGAAAAATGTTTTTTCCCCCACCATCCATTACCTGTCACATGGCAACCCAACAATAGTTACAAAAGACACATAATCATTTAGGGATAGCCTAGGGCTAATCCACTTACAAAATGCCATGTGGCATCTAGGTTTAGCTTAGGTGGCACCTAGGTTAAGTAGGTAGGTCTAGGTATTAAAACTTATAAAATTACAAAATCCAATTTTATTTTGAATTTAGCCTTTTAATGTAAAGCATATTTGATTAGCTCTTCCCATGTGGCAATTAATAAATTTGAATGTTTTGATTACATTTAACCAACCTATTTATATAATTTACAAACTTGAAAGAAAAAATGAACAACATGGGATAAAATTTCAGTTGCAACCTAGTCACAATGCCACAACCTAGTTGCAATTACTTTTTATTACATACTACTATTTAGCCTACTTACTAGCTAAACTAGGTTTTTATTAGGTATTTTAGGTACTTACTTAACTAGCAGTTAGGTAGGTAAATACTTGGTACATATGTAAAAGGCAAGTAAATATGAAGTATGTCCATAGTAGGTACATAGTAATTAATAGGTACATAATATGTAAATATGTAGGTAGGTTGGTACCTATTAGGTAGGTATGTAGGTAGTTAGTTAGAGGTAGGTATGTGGGTAGGTAGGTAGCTTAGGTAGCCTATGGTCCTTATGCAACTATCATGTGACTATTTTGGTTGGGTGTGTGATTAAATGTATATATGGTGTTGTAGAAAATACAAAGATATTATGTGAAATCAACCCATTGGAAGGATTAAATAGGGCATAGTCGTAGTTTAGTTACAGGAAAAACCAAGAGTCATTTAAATTTGAAAAGTAGTTTCAGGTATATGCACAAATGAATGGCTCACTTTTGTGGCATTTTTTGGTTTTGGTAGTACCCATCTTGTTTTATTGTCTTCTAGCAAAACATATAGTGTCAAAATTTCCAATTGGGACTTGGTTTTAGATTATCAACTTGATTATGAAAACATTTGTATAATCATTTTTTGAAAAAATTCTCTCACTTTTACCTATGGACTTTTGAAATTAAAAAGTAAGGATTGGGATGTTGACTAGAGGTTTACAAGATTATGTTGTTGAACAAATGATTTGGAGTAACTAAGTATGTCAAGTTTTGTTATTCAAAGAAGTCATATTTGAAAACCTTATCATGAAAACTTTAACCATTTCATAGTATTGGACTTTTATGTTTTTAGAATTGGCCTTTATTTTCATAACTCTTTAATTGTTATATATTTTCTTTGATTTGAATTTTATTTTCACCAAAGCTAAGGTTTTTGAGGTATCTAAGTGGGCTTCCATAAATATGGACTTAATGTTTTTTAATACATGGACTTTATTACAATTTAACCAATGTTACCAGATCAAAAATTCAATTTAACATTGTAACATGGACTTTGTGTGGACTATTTTTTGTCCAAAAATGAGCCATTCATTAATGCATATACCTTTCCATAAACAATTGTTCATAGTCACAAGTGACATTTAATTGCACATAGTTGCATATGAAGTGGTTGCAAATGACAAGATTTCTTTTCATGAATGTCACAAACATTAGAACAAGATGCCATGATTGATAATTAAATTTGATGTTATAACTTAAGGATTGGTTTGGACCTACCTATTAGGGCAATCAAACACAAAGGATAAATGAAATGAAATGTGGCCTTACAGAATACACAACACCAAAAAAAAAAAAAGTTTTAATTGAGCTAAAATCATTCACAAACCTAAAACTTGATCTTTATGTGCACTACATCCAAAGGGAAATTCGTCACACTTCTAAAGACCTTGTTTATGGAAATTATTCACTAAATTCACATATGAGTCTTCATGAAAAAACATCAACATAACATCACCCAAATGAAGATTGAACTTCATGTTCCATTCACAACTCATTAAATACTTATAGAGAGATCCATCTAGACTTGTTTAATAAGGAGTTTTCAATTTGAAGTTGATAGGATTATGCATCTTATTATGTTTTAGAATACCCACACTTTCATGGATGAACTTTATATTACTTGGCATTGTCTTGAAGTATAATATTTTTGTTAGATTTGAGGCGAAGGTAATTGATATTTATTGGTGTTAACCCAAAATAATTAAATAAAAACATATTATTTATATAATCCATATGTGAGTCCAAAATAAGTCTTTAATCAATAGATCATAATGTGTAGTACCCATAAAATCAATTTGCTCTTTATCATATCATACTTATGATTGATGTCAACATAAAATACTTAAATGGGCAAGTTGGAAATAATAATAATAATAATTTCACCCTATTAAAATTTTCAGGAATTGAACTAGCACATTTGGAATATATGGAATAATCCACTTCACTAGGTTATCACAATATGTTCAAAATATAAAAAATTCCTTGTGTTTTTATACTTGATTATCCAAATCTTGAAATATTCAAATTGGGGCTACCAAATTCATTTTGTGAATAAAATAAAACAAAACATGCTGATTATTAGATGTAAGAATGGCATCTATCCATTTTTAAAAACTTAACTATAAATAAGGTCATTTATAAATTCTATTGTTAGTAATTAATTTTGGTGTGATTGTGCGAATGCTTTTGCTTTTTAACATGAAGGCATGGTTGAGTAGCTCAATTTTGGCAAATAGACATTTCATACAAATCCCTAACAAGTTTTTAAAAAATAGTCAAATGGACATAGTCGTTAATTTTAAGATTTTATTATTATAATTTTTAATTATCAAATGTTCATCCACCTAAAAAAAACCTTTTAAACCCAAGTCAAAACCTATATCAAAAGATGTTGATACAATTTGTTATGGTGGAGTGCCACTTGGAAATCTTAAAAAGAAAACTCATAAAGTCCACATAAATGAAATGCTAAGTAAAAATTGAAAAAAGAAGTTCATTTAGCACATGAAAATTGATTTTTTTTTCATTTTTTTAACTTTTCAAAAGTCCATAACCACCATTTGGTTAAATTTTTAAATGAAAAGATTTCACACTTGAATTTTTTTTTAATTCCTAAATATCTACTCAATCATTATAAATTATAATGGAATTCAATATGAATTCATTCAATTTCTTAACAATCCAATCAAATGATTAGTACATATTTTTGTCTTTTAAAAATCTGTTATTAATGACAAATGCATTAATTTTAAAAAATTATATATATATACACACACAAATGTGTTCATAATCATCATGTTAATGTAAAATCTATTATTAAATGATAAATTCAAGATTATGTTATTCATCATATGGATCTAAACATAATGGACCTTACAACAATAACCATTGTGACACCAAAAGTGAAGCACTGAACCATTCATTCACCCTTTACAATTAACTTCAAATTTTGCCAATGAAGTTTTATTATTTTTTCCTCATTTTTGTCGTATACCTTAAAATAGTCTAAAATCTAGAGGATATCTTTCTAGAGTATGAAATTGATTTTCAAGTTTTTGTGTTTATACAACTTTCTTTTGCAGTTAAAATAACAAGTATTATCTTTAAATATTTGGCCTACATAAAAAAGTGGTTGAATCCTGGATGTTTCAGGGACTTTTGGAATCAAGAGTTCAACAAATGCACTTAATTTTTGACATTTTGGGGTCCAAATTAGTGTTGGCAAGTTCATACTATTCGGGAGATTTTTCAACTAGTTCAAAGGCAGGTTCTAAGATATTTGAATCATAAGTTCACAATTTTGTTGGAATTGGACGGCCCATGGAAGTGGCACTGGGTAAAACTAGGATCGGGACCCAAACGAGGCTCTTCTGGTATTTTCAAAAGGTCCAGGTTTTATATTTACCTATGTGTTAGCTTTTAAAAGTTTGAAAATAAGGCTCTATTTTCTAAGCAAGTTCTCAAATTTGATTGGTTGCACATGATTAATACCATAGAATATTTTGTTTTGGGCTTTGTTTGGACGTTGATCAAAACAAATAGGTAATGCACATTATTTTTTGGGTTTAAGTTGTGACTAATGTAGGTAGAATTTAACGAGATCTGGCTCCAATTGTTTTGGGAAATCTTTGAGACTAAAGGTATATTATGTAATCCCCCAAAAAAATCCATTGTCAGAATGACATCAAAGATTCTTTCTTACCAAAACAAAAAAGAACCCAAAATCCCAAGGTTCCTTTCAGAATCAAGGACGGGAACAACACTGGTCCAAACCCTGAAAAAAAAATGTCTAAACTAAATAGATGAATTTTAAGTGTGAATTTTAAATGTGATAATAGAGTTATCCGCAAAGTCACCCTGTCTTTGGGCATGCTTTCACCCCCTATCCCACCTTTCATTGGTATCTGCAAAGTAAAGAAATTTCATTAAATCTCAGTATGAAATGCTGAAACTAAGCATTTAATGCGCAAGGTTCGAGACTAATTATAGTAGTTGTACAGTTAAGAGCAGTGAAAATATATGTAGCAGGAGTGGAATCGCTCAAGGAGAAAGCAAAGACAGGATGAAACTCAGTTTACCACCAAAATTGGTGGAAAATTTAGTTTGGGTCCCAGTTATTTCGCTTTGTAAAATTTTCATTCCCTGTTACATGCTTGATGCACTATTATGCCGAAACTGGCCGTTCTTGTCCACTCATCGCCAGACTTTATGGTTAACTCTAATAATATTCAAAAATTCAAGTTCCAAAGCCTGAGTGTGAAACTCTCAACTTCCACCATCAAAGTCTGAATTCCTGATGTCGTGTATCTGAAGTGTTTTTACGTTTTGCATGATGTCATATTTGGTTGACCATTTTACAAAAAGAAAAGTCTTTACTGTCTTGAAGAATCCACTAAAATGGGTTGCGGGTTTTGGAAGGTGGGTGGGGGTGGAAGGCTTTTTGTCATCAATGGAAACTGACCAAACATCAACAACACAAGAGGGAACAACCACAAAATACTTCCCACACCAAATTTGAAGGAACTGGTAAACATGAGAGCCAAAGAGAGAAAACAACAATATGTACAAAGACAAAAACTTCATGAAAAAAGTTGTAACATGTCCAAGTAATTTAATTTATTTTATTGTCTTGTCCAAAAAACTCCTAAACCCAACAGACATATTAATCATTAAAATCAATCCCACCGCACTTCAAACAGAATTATGACCATTCTTTCAAAAAGTTCATTAAAAAAATAATAAGAAATATAATTTGCATAATTGTCCAGTTGTTGCAGCTTCTCTTTTGTGCCCACCTACAAGTCTTGTGTGGTTTTTCCTTGTTAAAAGAAACTTCGATCCTAGTCTTGAAATTGTAAAATTTATTCGAAATTTTTTCAAGCGAGGGTTTGATTGTTATTTTTCAAATTAAAAGCCTTTCAATTCTGGTTCTAACACATTAACTTCAGAGCCTGATTAAGACACTAGTTTCAATTTCATGTACATGCTACACAATCCACAATGCTAAAATATTTTAGAAGCACAAAATTTTATAACAAATTGAAACATGGGACTATGTAAATACGAAGTTCAACAACTAAATAAAATTAAAACTTAAATATAAAGTTCAACTTAGTTGTTAACTTTTAGAATTTAAAAAAAATAAAATCTAAAGATCATGACCTTGTTTTTATGAATACATTTCAATGATTAGAATTTCAGTTCTGGATTCACAAAAGATTAATTCCACGATCTAGTAATTCTTGTGTCAATTTCAATAAAATAATGATAACTTGAGTCCAAGTCACAAGAACCTAAACCCCTAATTTTTACCTTGCAAACTGAATATCCTCACTAACACTCGGATAGATCAACCCTTCACCCTATCCTTAGGGTCAACTGGTCTTTGCCTGGAGCACATAGAACCGTATGAGTTCTAGCAAATAGTGTACAAAAGTACCTAATGATATGGGTGTGTCCATTAGTACATGACTTTACAATAACTGAACACACTTTTCAGTTTCTGCTGTGGGTAGGTGACAAACAAGTGTTTTCTTCTTTGATCACGTATTTTATGACAATTTTTCACTCTTCAAGAAAGCACACCGAGGGAGGAAAATAAAAAAACTGAGGTTCAAAGTAAATTTTCTGACCTAAATTGGTCCTCAAGGAAGTTTCAACAAAAAATTTAATTAATTAGTCAATTAATTAATTAAATTTAAATTCTTCATGTGAAATGTGAAATTTTGACTCTTAAAGCCAAGGAGGTGAAGTAACCAGTGTAGTAGGTAAATAGGCCGTACTCCAGAAGACCTAGGGTGAACCGGCACCTACATTAGTTTAGGGTTTAGGGCCTACACCCTATGGTGAATCAGCACCTATATGAGTGGCAACTAGAAATGTATTTAGGTTGCTTTTAACCATAGTATACACCGAAGATGTAATCGGGGTATATTTTGGAGTCCAAATTTAACATTTCCTGGGGTTAAATCCGGTTAAAATACGGACACTGAAAGTGGAGGAGGTGAAGTTTACCAGTGTAGGTACTAACTGGTTCACCCCTGACCTTCCAGTAGAGAAGGGTCAGAGTGTTGGTTAAGTTAATAAAGCAATGTAAGCAATCAATTGGGTTGGTGAAAAACACCTTAGTAAGTTATTGTACTTCTACTTACAAAAAGGGAAGAGCAGTTGAGAGCATTGTTGCAGAAGTGTAACGGCAAGCTCAGTGAGGTGGTCCCACCCACACCCACAACAATTTTTTTATTTATTCATGTAACCCTAAGTGGTGATTGATGATGATCCATGTATATATATATGAAGATGTTTAAAAAATAAAAATGGCAACCATCCTTAATAGGAAGATTATGAACCAAATCTGGCTAAACCATATATATGTTCAGTAATAATATTAAATCAATCAACCTTCTACAAGATTTATGATTACACATTGTAAGCCAAAATAAAGAAATTAATCTAGTGATTTTTTATTAATTTTTTTCTCACTTTTGATGATTAAAACCATTGAAGAAATTATTTAATTTTGGATATATATATATATATGTTTTTGTTTTTTGGCGAAATTGGGGGCCTACATGAAAACAAGACCCACTTCCCATCAAAAGAACAAACCAAAACCAAACCCCACCCCCAAGACTGTACAAGAATTATCAACTACAGAAAGAATGAGCTTGCTTGGGATTTTTGCAGTGTACTATTAGGAGGGCACCTTAAAGGAGTAATCTTCCCTCTTGACAGAGGAGGTCATCTTATGGTTCCGGGCAGGCTCTTAATTTTTTTTGTAAGGGCCAGCTGTTTTTTCTTTGGGCTTCAGATATCCGCCCAGCAGTCATTATGCACAGGAATGCCCTCCGATGGGCAGGTTACCAGAATTTGACACTGCCCTTGACTCGACTGCCCGCCTCGGGTCCACATCTTGTTACCAGAATTTGATGCTGCCCTGGACTTGACTGCTACCTCAGGTGGACACCTTGTTACCAGAATTTGTAGAATTGTCGTCTACAAAAACCCTCTCTAGTCCCTCACTCCAGCGACCCTAGACTCCAGAGAGTCCATCTCCTGGAACAAGCAGCAGGAGCCCAGCAGAAGCTGCACCCTCTCTCTCTCTCTCTCTCTCTCTCTCTCTCTCTCTGTGTCCAGGCATTAAGGTGCATTGTGTTTTGGACGATCCTGTCTTTGGAACAGTGTTGACAGTTTCTAGATGCCCATTGAATTTGTGAAGAAGTAGCCAGCCAGCCTGCAAGCAAGCAGCTGGGAGCTGATGTTTTATAATCTTATAATCATTCATGCAGAGTAGCAAGAAGCTCTTTTGTGATGACCAAATTTATAGTGTGCAGATCAGTTCATGTGTGGCATGGACTAGGTGCAGAAACAATATAGAGAACAACAGTACTGTATTTGTGTTGTTTTGGGAAGACTTCATGATTTGAGCTGAGCTTGATTATGAAATTGGAGTGAAGGGTGGAGTGTTCATGGAGCTGGAAATTCAGCCTGGACTACTCACTCGTGTTTTCTTGTTAGATCAGGAAGTTGTTGTCGCGGGTGTTTGTGTGTTTTTTGCATCACTAGACATTGTTTTGTTGATGTTGATTTGTTGAGCTTCTTCATAAGTATCTTCTGCATTAAGGATTCAAAGTGGTTGCAGTACTATTAGTGATCAAGCTGTAATGTAATCTTAGGGGTGTTGAGTTTGAAGAGAATCCAACAAGCCCTGTGTGTGTCTGGGTTGAGCTGCAGCAGCTGCATTTTTGTTCATTGGAATTCATGGCGTACATTGCTACGGCGCCAGTACTCGAGCCGTCATTCAGCGGGCAACTGCAATGCAGTCTCTCTAGAGACACGGTTCCGGCGTCGACGTACTCGGACAAGTTTCTAGTGGATTCGAGGAGTCTGCAGGCCTCTGGTGATCCGTTGACACCCGGGTCGCATGCGGCGGCCTGCTGCACGACGAACGCTGCTGCTTCTTCTTCGAGTTTTTACCCTTCTGGTTGGCAAGCAATGCAGTTGAACGTTGCGGATAATGTGTTTCAGAAAGGACCAGCTGTGGCTGTTTCGAGTTCTTCCGGCACTTCCGCAAACGAACTTCGAGTGTTGGCGCCGTCGGAGATTAGCGTCAACAACAACGGCTCGCCCAGCTCAAGTTCGCAGCTTCCTGTAGGGTCGACTAGGAGTTCTTGCTCCGGCTCCCCCGAGCTGCTAGGTTCGACAATGATGAGTGGCGACCCATGGCAGTTGCAGCTGCTGGATTCCAACAACGCGTTCAGAAGCTCCTTGAACAGCTTGTCGGCGTCTTCGAGCCTGGTTTTGGACTCCAATATGAGCGGACACGCTAGCGGACTAGGCGCAGCAAATTCTCTGATGACGGGCGGTTGGAGAGGAGCGGGACATTCTCTAGACACGATGCCCATGAGCTTGAACACTCTTAGGACGTGGAGCTCGCGAGAGCAGGAATCATGTGGTCTTAGCACCCTCGAACCGACGACAGGACGTCTGGCGCTGCGAGGGGTTGGACTGCCGACCTCGCATTGCTTGGAGCAAATTTCCTCGGATCCAGCTTTCGCGGAGCGAGCAGCAAAATACTCACCTTTCAGCAACGGCGGCGAGTATTCGCAGATTTCGCACCCTTTGCCGTTCGTGACGTCCGATCCTGGCAAGTCTCGTGCACACGTCGCGGGAAGCACTCTGAGAACTCAACCGGAGTCTGAGAGCAAGATGTCTAGATCAACCTCCTCGACCCGCTCACCAGCAGCTTCAAGTGCAGCCAGGCTCGACCTTGCCGTATCGATGTCGCAAAAACTGGAAACTGCAAACCACCCCCTAGACACGCAGGAAGCTGCACTAGATCAGCAGCGAGGCGCTCAAGATCCCCCAGTAGTCGAGGAGCTGGCCACCGCAGCTGCAGATCATGAAGAGCTGGCGATTCAGGAACCAAAGGCGGCGTGTCATGTGGTCGAAGAGCAAGCAGTTGCTGTTGATGGAGGAGCGACGGACAGAGACAATATGAGTTTGAAAGAAGGTGAGGAAGGGATCTCAAAGGAAGATATCTCTGGCGTAATCCAGGCAGTTGCTTGCAGAGAATCAAACGACGAATACACCGGGAACAAGAGGAAAGAGATTCACTCGGATGCAAGCAAGGAAACCAACACCGCAACATACTTCACAGAAACAAAGGTATCCATGATGATGCACCTGGAGCTCTTGCACTTAGAGTTCAGCATTCTTGAGCAAGTCTAGTTAGGAGAGAAGGAAAAAAAGTCCGAAAGCAACAAGTTTGGAGCTTCAGTCTTTGCTGATATCTATCTATCTATCTATCTTTGCTTTTGAGAATCTAGGTGGATCATGAAAGCTGCGGCGATCAGGATCCACGAGCAGCGAAAAGGTACAAGGCAGGCTCTGCAGCAGCAGACGGCAAAGGTAGGTTATTAGAGTGTCTTCCGCCAGAAGACGGACTAGTGATGAAGTCTTTGGACAAGCAGACGGAGCGAAGCTCGAGCGAGTCGAACTCAGGGGATTCCAGCAGCCCAAGTGCGGGAGCAGCAGCAGCAGCAGCTGGTAACATGAGGATGAAAGAGAATGTGAAAACCCGGAGTGGTAGTACTGAACCCGCCGCATCCAAACAAGACTACGTTCACGTCCGCGCGAGAAGAGGTCAAGCAACTGATAGCCATTCCCTTGCTGAAAGGGTAAGAACTTTCTAACCAGTTTTCAGAGCTGAGTTCAGTGCAGGAAAGCTGTGAGAAATGCTCTAGAGTTCTTCCTTATTTACTGATTTGTAGCAATTCCTTCTTCGAATTCTATTGAACTCTTGCCTGGGATATTGAGCAATACACTCAAAAAAATACTCGTGAGTTTTCTTTCTCCTTGGACTCTACCAAGAAAAGAAGTGAGCTGCAATCCTCATGTGTTTTCTGCTGCTAGGGAAGCAACTGCAGTAGGTTTTTTGCCACAACAAACACCAGAGAGCTCACAAATCAGGACAAATCATTACTGATACATGAAAGACTTTCTGCTAAGCATTATAGGCTCTCCGGTCCAAGCATATAAGCTTTCTCATGGCAGTGCTCATGAGGGTAATTTATATGTCCGGATCATAATATGTCCTCCCCATGTTAAACAACTGATCTTATGGATCATGGATGTTGTTTGTTTGTTTGTTGTGGGGCAGGTTCGGAGGGAGAAAATAAGTGAACGAATGAAGTATTTGCAAGAGCTTGTTCCTGGCTGCAGTAAGGTGCAGGGCACAAAACACTAAGTCTTACTGCTGTCCTAGCTAGAAAAAATTCTTCCTTCTTCCTCTCATGAGTCTTTTAAGCTGCAATCCATTTTTGTCATTGATATATGAGAAGACCCGAGTTCTAATGTACGATTCGTGATTTTCAGATTTTTCTGGTGTTGGTTCTTTCTCTCTTATTTTATTGGTTCTGTTCCAGTAAGTTTACATTTGGTCTCACATTTTGAGGGATCGTGTTTAGAAGGTGTTTGTTGGTACTGTGAAACTAAGTTCTGTGAGTTCATTTTTCAGGAACTCCATGGAACATTTTGTATTTTAACTCTTGTTATTTGGTTTGAACTTGCTGTCCATTCTTAGGGATGGCAAAACTATTACAGGATCATTGAGATGAGAGGACTGCTTTTTTGGAATGAATTCAACAAAATGTGTTTTCTTCGTCTGTGGAATGATGCAGGTGACAGGCAAAGCTGTGATGCTGGACGAGATAATCAATTATGTACAATCACTTCAGCAACAAGTTGAAGTAGGAAATTGCACTTCACCTCTTCAACTCCTCTTGATCTAAGCATACTACATTGCCAGACCAAATCTAGTCATAACTTAAACCTTGACAGGACTTCAAACAAACTGTTGATTGCAAATTGTTCAGTTTTGGCAGAATGAGATCCCACTATTTCTATAGTAACATTAGGCACATTTACATCCTGCAGAGGTTCACTATTGTCTTCAGAAAGTTTTGGGGATTGGACTGTCCAAACCCATTGGATTCAAAGTAAACCAAAATCTATTTTTTGCTTTTCTGTTTTGCAGTTTTTGTCTATGAAGCTTGCTGCTGTCAACCCTCAATTAGACTTCAACCTGGATAGTATTCTCAAGAAAGAGGTACCACAGCTCCACACCATTTTTCTCTTGTAGGTACCAAATCCTGAAAAAGCCAATTTAAGATACATGCTGGAAAGTAGGGTGGTCATAAGTAACTGCAAAATTGTTCTCTTGGATCTCTTGGATTTAATATTATCCTGTTTTAAATTCAGTGCAAATCTTAGTGTATCAAAAGCAAGCTCAAGGAAAACAAAGGAAACTAGTTGTTTCACTATTCTGATCTGAAGTAAACTAGTGTTGCAATTGTGTTAACTACATTGTAAAATCATACACAGAACAACCCAGAAAAAGCAAAAGACACTCTACTCACTTAGTGTTACCAACTTGTCCAAATCTACAGATATTGCAATCTGGAGTATCTTCAGTACTGGGTTCAGAATTAACCTCAACCTTCGGGCTGCATCAGCCACTCCTGACATCACGCCTAGCATCTGCTGGTCCAGATTTCCAATCTCAGCTTGGAACAATGGATAGTCACTTATGCAGAACCATCAGTGCCCCTACCAGTATCCCTTTTGTACCCAATTTGGATGCCTATGGAGATGATGATGCAACTCAGGTACAAAAAAATGACTCCTGTTTTTTCTTTCAAGTCTAGTACGATCAAGGCTTCTGTTTGCAGTAAAGAAGTTTAGAAGTTTAAAAGTTTTCTCCATTCATTTTCAGTCACCTCCCCTCATAGAATTTCCCTTGAAACCACAAACAAACCTTCTTCTGTTCTCAGAATATTTCAACTCGATTTTCAAAGAACCTTCCAATTTTGTATGGTTTAAATTTTTAGAAGTTCTTTATGTAACTTGGGAAGGGACTTTTCTTCAGCTCTTCCTGGGTTTTTGGGCCTACTGTCGTCTTATTGAAATGTTAATCAAATTCAAGCAAGCAATGAGCAGAAGAAGCACAGTAGTAAGTACTTCCCTAACAAAGTCTGTCTTACTGACAATTGTGGTTCGAAGTGCAATATGCTGCTGTTATATTGGCATGTAAACTACATAGGAATTGACTGCTTCCAGTGTGGATGTTGCCTGTAGATGTCGATAGGATGGGATCGAGAATTGCAGAGTATGCTTCACATGGGATTTGGCCAAACTGGTCAAGCAACATCATCATCATTACTAGAAGGCTTTAACAACTGTATGTCCCAATGTTTCATCTCTACATCAATTTGTGATTGCTTCTCTCATCTCAATTGCTCTAGTTGCCTAATTACCAACCATTCATTCTTGAACAACTCTTTCTTATCCTGAGGAGTTGGAAGGCAGCACAAGTTCATGTCTATTCAGACTTGATCCCACTGCCGCTTGTGATGGGTTTCATATGGTTATGTTTACAATACATGGCCATTGTGGAATTGTGAGAAACATTGACATTCACTCTTCTGTTTTTTGCAACAGGTCAATTTGGACCGGCAGGTCACATGAAGGTGGAATTGTGAAAGCGCTTAATTTTATTATTTCTGACAATCTATTTATTTGCTTGACTTGAGATCTTGCTTTATCAACTCAAAGGCAATCGTCCAATTTTTCAGCTTACGTGCCTGGAATTAGTTGAGGAGAGAGAGCGCCAAGGAGCCCTCAACATTCCATATCAGCCTCAAAATACAACAGTGAACAACCCAAACTCAGGTTCACTTTTGTTTCCAATGGTGAATAGATGTATAGAAGATGGCACCAATTGGGGACATATTAACCCACCATAAGCAACAATTAAGGTTAACAAGGAGACTTAATGAAGGTTTTATGGGAAAATTTTCACTAGTGATTTGGTTCAGAACCATTCACCAGATTTTTGTCACCTAGTTTGTCAAATGTAATATCACACAAAGGTGGCCTTTTTCTTTGTAGATTTTGCACATTGGCTTCGCATCTGAGGCTTAGTGTACAGGGATATTTGTTCAAGTATACCCAGTCCCTTTGAGTGTGTTAGACTTCCTAGATTTAAAGTGCAATTTTTATGCTCCCATTCTTGTAAGACTCTTGAGACCCAAGTGAAGTCACAATTTGAATTTAGTATTCCATTTTCCCAATCTTGTCCATTGCATTTTATGATTCTCTTGATCCAGCTTTTTGACAGATTTTTTTGTGACTCAGCCTTCAGAATATCTCTCATGCTCATCAATCATGAAGTTTTTTGGGATGTCATTCAGTCTTGAATTTTCACCCATAGAGCCATCCCTTGCTTTAGTAACAATCTGGACTTACACAGTTGACCTTGCTAACTTCAGATGCAAGTACTTAAAGCTTCAAGCTTTGACATGAACCTGGAAAGACTAAAAGGGCATGATAAAGTCTGAAAATTACAGTCAATTTACAACTACATCAGGAGTCCCAAGTCGATTATTCCTACTGAACTGGGATTGTTAGAGGAAAACTAAGGTTTGTTTCTTCTGTTCAACATATTCTTTCTTTATTCTCAGCAAGTGCTAGTTATGTCCAGGTATTATGTATCAAAACTTGCCCAGCCATTCTTCCTCCAAATCATTTCTCAGTATCCCATGTCAACTCTAGGACTTTCTGGAAAGCTGTACATGATGCAAGGTTATCACACCAGGTAGCAACATATAGGTGAGGCTCTATAAGCTCCCTCTGAGGTGCTTGATTTGCATGAGAAGTGCAGTGTGGAAAAGGTCTACAAGACTGTAATGGCCGGCCACAAGATATCTGTTTTTGGACAAGTGTGAATCATACATATCCAACTCCTTCTTGAGTTTCTCAACCTGGGTGGCAATCAACTCTTCATTTAGTGGCCATTTGGAAGTGGAAGAATTAACATACTCTAGTACAATTGCTGTAGCAGGAGGTGAAAAATTCTGACCCTCCACTTCCACCCACTTATTGATTATAGCTTTCTCTGTCAGTGTATTGCCCAGCAATGGTGTCCCTTGACCATTGTATATTCAGTTACATACCTCCCGATAGCTTGAGACTCTGCACCCAAACCCACAGAGATGCAATCCTCTGTAAAGAGTCAAGTCACAGCAAATAAATGGCATCAACATGATCGAAATGCTCATAAACTTACAAATACGAGAGAGAGAGAGAGAGAGAGAGAGAGAGAGAGAGAGAGAGAGAGCAGCGCACTCTTTTACAAGACATTGGAATCATGATGGTGACTTCCTGGGCTTAGTGAAAAGAAATAAGCCATCAACATCAAGACCTGGAACCTGCCCAAATGGCTGCATTTGCATCCAATTTCAGGGTGAAAGTTGTGCCCACAAAAATGTAACATGGGATTTTTCTCATTCATGGAATTCTCTTGCTATTGTAGACTAGTATATGTCTGGGTTGAGAAGGAAAGTGGACAATGCTTTGTGATTATCCTTCTGGAGATTCTGATCAACAAAAAGATAGAATCATTTGTTGCTTCCTCGGCTCTTGTTTGTTGCAAATCAACCACTATCTCAGAAATTGTGACATCTTTCAAGAATGGGTGCAGCATAGTTGTACCACCTTAGCTAAATAAGTAGGCAACCTGTTTTCCTGAGACAGCTTTCGATTTTCACCAGCTTGAATTCCAACTACACAAAGCCATGAACATTTATCAACATCAGTAGCAATTGATGTTGAGAAGCATCCAACATCTTCAGCCTGAAAGTAAGAATTCCCTAGATGAAATCCAAACGACTGAAACTGTCAGAGTTCAGAGGCTAGTGGTTGAGTCACCTACGTCAGAGAATAATTGCTTACTTGCGTATTCAAATTTCAGATTGATAGGAAAGAAATCACTAACCTTTCTGCCCAGGATCATCCATAGCAAAATTTGATTCTTTTAAGACACTTTTACATGGCCCAAAAATTAGGATGCTTCTTCCTTGCAGCAGGTAGACTCAGATGGTGCAAATGATTACCTCCTTTTCATGGAGGGCATGCACAGCCTGCTGGCAGTTGGCACTCACCATACCATAAACCTTCCCTAGAACCTCCTACATTAGTTGACCTATTAACATTGCCAAGATTGCCAAGAAAAAAAATGCATGGCAAAGAGCCACTAGTAGATTATTCTATTTCAGATGTGGTCACACTAAACCAATACTTAGTACAATTGAAACAAAGGGCAATGGAAAAAGAAGTTGCAAAAAATATTAAAGAACTAAAAGCAAATGAAAGGGAGGAGAAAAGGTCAAATAGGGTCTACCATACACTTACACAAGAGGAGTGAACAACTCAAAGGAACATTGAAAAGCAAGATAAAACTAAGTTCAACTAGGCATGGTCTATTGTTGCAATCAAGGCTTCTAAAGAAATGTTCCACAATAATTTCAAAGTAGGGTTTTAAGCTCATCCTCTAGGTTATGAAGTGGAGATGATAGAGTAAGTAGTAGGGATCAAAATTTTTGCAAATCAAATTAGAATTTTGTAGCTATTGCATTCATTCCACTAATTTTGTTAGTCGTATAATAGGAACAAGAGGAGGAAGCAAAGAAATGGGAATTGGTACCATTTTTCTAAACTACCTTGCACCATCTAAACAACAATAGCATGCACATATACCACCACCACCACTAGGAAGTAGACTAGAACTTTGAGGATGTCACATTGATTATCACCTCAAACTGTCAAAGAGATGGGACAACTCTGGTAATCCCTACATTCAAGAAATAGGAAAAGAGTATCGATTATTCCTTTAATGCAAAGAAACCATGTATCAATCCATTCCATTCTCTACCAACAATTGTTCAGAGATGCACATGAAGGGATCAAACTCAACCCACCACAATAACTTTACACCCATCTTGACATGAGGAGAATTACAACAAGAGTTATGAAATTTTAAAGTAGCGAAAGAACAGGTGGCTATTATTGTGTCTATTGTGTTTGTGTTGGTGGAGTGGAGATAATCATCACATGTGTTGGAGCTCGACTTGATGTGCAAGGTAATAAAGAACACACCATAACCACACCTAGATCAATAGACTCTATGGGAACAATAACCCATCCTAGATTTGGACACATTCATGAAAAAGCTGATGGTAGGAATGAGTAGTGAATCATTGGAAGGAATGTCCTTATTTGCATGGTTGAATAGGTTGCAATGGACCAAAGTCATGAAGAGACGAGAAGAACCAAAAAGGAAATGAAATTTTTTGTCAATGTTAATAGTAACAACAATGGATCAATCAAGGTTCGAACATGCTGAATTGGAGGAAATCTCTTGAGTCCTCACAAGACTCATCATGATTTGTCATGCTTCCATTAATGGTGGATGTTTTCAAAGTAAGAGAAGAAGTTCAACAATATGTGAGGTCAGAAAATACATAGATGCACCAATGAAAATCATAAGCTTTCAAACCTCAATGAAATAAGAATTTGTTGTTAGCAATGAGTGAAGTTGTCGAAAGCAACTGAAGTTGTAAGACATCAGCATAAATGAGTTCACAGGTGGTGATGAGGACTCCCAACAATAGCTCCTCCAGCAAGTATATTGAATGGCAAGAATAAACTTTTTGTTGTTGCTCATTTTTCATTGTCAAGTGCAACAAATGGTATTGTTGTTGTGAATGCAACATCAACTCCCATTGTTGTTACTAATGTTGTTACTAATGTTACATGGAAGAAACTTGGTCCTTTTGTAAAACAAGGTCAGCCTGCCACGTGCCTCACTCATTATCCCATAAAATGGGTACTATTAAAGTCCGATGTGTACTTAAAGAAAATGAAGGAGAGGAGGTAGAAAAGGAGGAAGAGCGCAAGAGCTTCGAAGTGACCAAAGCGAAGGAGCTTGGGAAAGATCAGAAAAAAGGAGCTTGCGAAGGAAACCAATGTTGGTTAGAAGAGCAAGACTTGCAACTATGACAGCCAAAGGATAAAATATTGCCCCATGTGGCACTATGGCGGTTGTTAAGTTTAGGGCTATTCAAGGTGACTTTTATTTTAAAATTCAAATGCACCTTTGATTGTGTAGCTACTATGCGATTGTTACGTTCAGCAAGTATATCGAAATTTTTTTGATCTTATTGCAAACATTTTTCAAATTTGAATGGTAATTTTAAAAAGTCCAAACTTATTTAAATTTTTTTCATGTTGGTGATGAGATGAATAATTTTCATATTTAGGATTTAAAGTGTTTGTTCATAAGGTGTGAAGTGCATGAATTTAGGAATGTCATGTGTTCTAAGTTGGCTTTTCTATACATTGAGATGCCTGTCACTTTTGAGGATCATAACTTTCTCATTCCAGCTTGGAATCAAGTTTTGTAAATGCCCATTGATGACCTGACTTCAGTTTTCCATATGCTGTTTTAGGATCATGTGCAAAAAACTATGGTTATTGGAACCTCTGGGATCTAAAGTTTAAACTCTAAGCTGGCACCACTTTGCCACTTTTTTCTCCTACTTGGAAGATGTACTTGCAACCAAAAAGAACCATGTTCATAACATTGATACCATTGTCAATACCAGGTTTAACCATATACACCATGCATACATTGATTTTGGCAGTGTGAAATACATGTGTTTTTTTATAGCAAGAATCCAAAAAAATTCTAAATTAAAAACAGATACCAAAATTTTTTTTAATAAAATTTTAAAATTAAAAAAAAGAAGTCTAAGGGGGTTCACCCCAAAAACCCATTAAAAGAAATCTTATTGAAAAAAATAAAAAATAAAATCCTTTTTATGCTGTTCTTTTCTGCATTGCAAAGCACTGCAACTTCTTTTTCTTTGTATTTTTTTGGGGTCTCTCACTTGCCTAAAGAAAACCTTTTTCATGGACAGTCTGGAGAAAAAACGTCTGACACGTTTTAAAGTTACTTGGAAGTTACCCATCAGGCTGTTTTTTTTTAATAAAAATAATTTATTTATTATTTATTATTTAATTTTATATTTTTTAAAATTTTAAAACCTTTTTTTTTCCCGCTGGTTCTGTACATAGTGAAGGGTCTAGGTTTTCCTTATAGTAGCTTAAGGGATTTTGGCCTCTAGGTAATAGGTCTATTTTTATATGAGGAGTTTTGAAAGATGATTTTTTGGCTTGTGTTGAAACTTGAGATTAATTATAGAGTTCTAATATCTTGATGGATTTTGGTTTTTTTTAGAGGATTTTTTGAAGATTATATTTTTGCATGGTGAAATATTTGAGTTTCCATAATTCTTCTTATTTTGCCTTAAGATACTTTTTCATGTAAATGGCAAGGCCACAGTGTGACACACCCCTTAGTACAAAACCTAAACAGACTGCAAAATTCAATGAGTACCCAATGTCCATGGGTGCAAAAAAACACTAAAGAAAACATTGAGAAATAGTTTGCGCTTTTCATACTGCGGTGGGAAACCACCATTAAGGCTACATCTCTTGCCACGTGGCACCGGTTTCCAATTGTTTACGACATTAAACTCTGAGGTGGGCACTCGGTCAATTCGCATTTTTGAACCAATCCGCAGGGGCCATCGCTTTTGGGGAGAGGTCTCCTTTCACACTCTACACTGCTTGCCGCATGGCAGCTGTTTTGATTGGTCGACTGTGGAATCACACATTAGGGTTTGGGATCCTCTGCGCAGACACAACATGCTCTCTGCGTCGTGTCTCTCCGCGTCTCTCTCTCTCTCTCTCTCTCTCTCTCTCTCCCTAATTTTCTGCGATTAGCTTATAAGTGTTTCGAATCCCTGTATGCAATAGTTGTCGAGGAGTTTGCATGAGTGCAACGTCGGTTTTTAATCTCGAGTTCATAAAAGTCCAAGAGGAGAAGAAGAGCCTTTGCCTCTTTTTTAGCATGTGGGCGCTTCGAGCTCTGTCTCGGAAGAATAGAATTTCGGGACAACGCTTGTTTCTCTATTTTATTTCCCCGTTCTTCACTCATGTTTTGGTTTTCTGTAAGGAGGTGCACGTGAAGTTATGGAGAGATTTGTGAGCAAGGAGAAGAAAAACAGAGTATGTGGGTTTCACAGTTTGGTACTGGAGTATTTTAGGGTTGAGATCATGGTTAGGGTTGCAGTGGAGTGAAGTTTTTTGTCCTTTTCTCTTCCTCCGTTTAGTAGACATTGCAGTGATGTTTCCTACAGGTACAATGTAAACATTCATGCGTTTTTTTCTGGGTGCACAAGGACAGTGGTGTGCCTTTTTCTGCTTTTAAGAGAAAAAGGATTTAAAAGGTATGGCTGCACCATTGCCAGTGAGAGGCACCGTTCTGTCATCGGCACCATGCTCGCTGCAAGAAGCTGCAGGGATGCTGCAGCGGTTTTTGTCAAGTGAGGGGGCAGCAGAATCAGGCATTGTCAAAGGCTACTTAGAAAACGTCTCTCGATCTCTGCACGAGGTTATTTCCAGAGGTGAAAAAACCCTAAATCAAGGCTTTCCGGATCCAAGACATTCCAAGTCTGAGGAGCTGGTGGAAGATTTCGAATTGGGGGTCGAGAATGCAAATGAAAATGCTCAAGCGGTGATGAAGTTTGAAGCTCTTCTTGGTCGTGAGGATGAACATGCATTTCCTAATGAGCTTGACAAGCGGTCGAATGGGGAAATTATTTCTGAGAATGAGTTTGAGGCTGCTGATATGGTTGCAAGCACTCGAAGTTCCAGGTTTGCTGATGAGGACGATGTGAATGCCAGCAAAAGGAAGAAGAAGAAGAAGAAGAAAAATCTCATAGAAGCTTCAAGGGAAGCAGTAACTGGGGCTTTGGAAGGGGTTTTAGCATCAGCAATAGGAGGTAAGGCTCAAGATGAAGAGAGGATTGATAAGGTTACATTAGTGCCAGCAGATCAGGAGGGCAGGAAGAAAAAGAAGAAAAAGCACAAGGAAAAGCCTCCTCTAGAAGATAATTTCCTGACCAAGGAGAGATCTGATGACAGGGAGGATGATGCTGGTCATTTGAATAGTAAGAGTGATGAAAGAGGGAGAGGAGGGTATGGTAGTGTTCATGTTGACAACGAGCAAGAGATCAAAGAGAAAAAGAAGACAAAGAAACGAGCTGCAGACCAGTCTCCTGGGGAGCATAGAGTATCTAAGAAATCCAGAAAATCTGGATGAGTTTCTTTTATCTTGATTCTTCCTCACTAAAGTTATGGCAACAAAATCCTATGTTGTCCAGTTCCATGTCCAAACCTTCCAGAGGAGGAGTATGACAATCCAAGATTAGATCATCCTCTTTTACATTCCAAGGTGTTGTTCCTTTAGGCTTGTCTGTTGCATTTGTCATTTCATATGCTGCTCTATTCTTCAAGTTTGGTGAATTAGTTGTATGTGTTGCATTCCAGGACAATAGCTGCACAGGGTGGTTTTTTCTGGCTACATTATGCACTGACAACTTGATGCTTGCCTGAAGAGCCTTCTAGAGAGGATCTCTCACAAGCATTGTCTAAACCATTTGTACGAAGTTAAAGTCTGATTTCTGCAGCAGACTCTGGCTAGGGATCATAATTTTATTGCCTTCTGTAGCTCCCACAGCTCTTCCTCAATGTCTTCCTCTGCCCAAACTGAATGAGGAGCTATTGCCATGGAATCTCAGGCTGCATGTAATCAGGTTCATCATCACATTCTCTCATAACACTGCAAATTGATCATAGCAATTTTGTGCCAGTGTATATTCTCCTCAGAAATCTACATATTGGTTGACTTCATCCATTCACACTTTCTTTCTGATCTCTGTGAATGAAATTATGGGGTGTTGAAAAATTGGCACAACCTATAAATTATTCATGACAACCTATAAGACTGTAATCTTCCACAGCTTCCAGCATGCTGGTGTAACCTTTGACTAACTCTTCTTCTTTCCCCATATGCTTGGTGTTTGATGTTGCCTGCCCTCTTGGTTTTCATACCTCTTGCTTTGAAGGACACCTCATACCAGTACCCTTGTTGGGATTCAATACCAAGGGATTGCACTAATGCATTTAAGATCAGATGCCATTTGAAAGGAGTATACTTGGCAGATGAAGTGAAAAACTTACTGCTGTGTATTTCTGGAGGAAGGTGTTAAGTCTGGCAAGGCCTGCACTTGCTGTACCAGGGAACACGTTGAGAAGGCTGAGTTTTTCCAGGCTAGATAAAGCTGTCCTAGAAAAAAGCTGTAAACCCTCTTTTGCAGATCAAATTCCTGGAGAGGACAGCCTTTGTCAGAGATGTTGTTGGGAAGGCTTTGCATTACATTATATTCAGAGGGACCTTTATCGTCAATTTTCAAATGGTCCTTCATCAGTAACTGAAACTGCAGGATGCATGTTCATTGTCCACCCTCAAAGTGTGTACCACTGAGTCACAGTGCTGTGTCAACTACATCTTCCCTAAACTGCCACACCCCACATCTGGTCAACACATTCTTCTTCACATTGCACTTTGCATGCCTACCATAGTACAATCACAACCACTCAGGTAACATTATTGTTCAAAGACCGAGCAACCCAGATGTTTGTTGATGAGTGCAAAATTGTCGCCAGCAAAGACTGTTTCTATTGGCCATTGGTTATGGAGTCTGTGAACGGGATGTTTTAGGTTTCATAATGGTGTGCATGACCTTTTTTTTGGCAGTGAAGGCCTCTTGCTGCAGAAGAAAATGGAGGTGTTCTACATTTGGATATTGACATGTAAGGTCAGTGGTCTGGCAGAAACGTACACATGGACATTCAACATTGCAAACAAAAAATCAAACAGCTCCTGTTCTACCACTGGATTGGTCAATAGCACAGATAAGTGTGATCTGTGATGAGTCATAAGGTGTTGCTAGAGCATTAATGCCTTTTCACATAATAGTTTTGTGCAAACTGTTGCTGTGACATTGTGAAGCACATGAAAATTGTCCAAAATCCAGAGATTTTCAATGTCTTGGGTAGTAATTACGTAGGTCAGTAATATTTAATTGGGAAGAATAGGATTGAAAAGAACAGCACTCTAACCTCAATGGGGACATCATCAAGCAGATCCAGAAACTTCAACAATCAGCAAGCTAGTTAAATCTCCACATATTGTGCATCAGCATCAACTTTAATGTCTGTGAGTTTCTCAAAAGATTAACAAGATGTGATGCGTTGATACCAGGCATCAATATGCTTTTGGGATGTGATGATCTCCTTGTCAATCCTGTGAATTCAGTAGTTTTGGAATGTGCACAAGGTCTGCAAGGCTGTAATGGTCACCTCCAAAATACTTTGTCCTTGACAAGTGCTGATCATACATATCCAAGACAGCCTTAAAAAGACTGATGGAGTCAGCCCTTCCTCCATGATCCAGATTGTGAAAAATACTATGGTAAAGCTCCCAGTCATACAACATGGTTACATGGCTGAATATAGTCACCTTCTTGTTTTCCCATTAAAAGGATACAACATGTGTTTCCTTCAGTGTTGTCCCTAGCAATGGTGTGCCTTGTTTCTCAAACTTGTCAGCTATATGCCTTGCAATGTTGGTGCCTTGTTTCTCAAACTTGTCAGCTATATGCCTAGCAATGTTGTGCCTTGTTTCTCAAACTTGTCAGCTATATACCTTGCAATGCCTCAGGAGTAGGAACCAGTGTTGTGTGTGTAAATGGGTTGGGATTTACACTCCATGTAAGTGTAAATCCTATAATGAAATTTATTTACACTTTGTGTAAGTCTAAATCTCTAATATCCATTTATGTTTGTGTAAATATAAATATAAAACACAAAATGTTTAGGGTGTAAGTGTAGAGTTGTGTAAATCTATTTTATTTTGTGTAAAACAGTGTAAATGTAAAAATAAATATATTTATATGATTTTATGCGGTTGTGTAAAATAGAGGAAGTGTCAAACAAATACACTCATCTGATTTTATATGTTCTTGTGAAAGAGTGTAAGTGTATAAAAATTGTGAAGACGGTGATTTTTATTTGGGGAGGGGGGATTTCATAATGTTTTTGTGATAAGTGAACCAAATGGCCCATTGTAAAAGAAAAATCATCAAAACATGCACCAACATTTGATTAATATGGATTTGCAAGGAGGCATGGTCATTAAGGGTATGTAACGGAATTATATGTGAAGTAAGGAAAACACAACACTAAAACCCTAAGTTTGGTCATAAACAATATGAGATTCAAAAACAAGAAAACTTAAAATAAATACATTAACATTCAAGGGGTTGTGAAAATCACAAAACCATCAATTTTTGTGGTAAATTGAATTTCACCTTGTCTTTCCTTTTTCTCTAGCACCTACACTGTTGATACATATATTTTCATTATTTTTACATGTACAACCATTATAATTACTCTCAAACCTTGTCCATGTAATGTTGAATTTCAACATTTTATACCCAGATTTAATAAATTTTCTTGCTTTACAGATACTATTGAAACATGGGTTTTGAGAGGAAAGGAGGCCCAAAGACAAGATGACTTTATGGATAACTCTAAAATATATACGCTTACACACCCCAAAACACTTACATGGGCTGTGTAAATGTAAATATGTATATATACATGGCAACAATGTAAGTGTAAATTTTTTGGAAAAGTAAGTGTGAATGATAAATACACTTACATGAGATTTACACATCATATATACAACTATTGACATTTAAACACACAACATTGGTAGGGACCATGTAGATTCAACCCATCCTCATTCATTGGAATAAAATGTAACACGACACACTCAGGTCAAGCATTTGCTATGTACAAAATATGAACCTAAACAGTTCCATGGAAAAGTTCAAATGACTTGGTATGAAAAAATAAAGTATGAGAATCATTGTTTGTGATTGAACAAAGAAAAGAGATGTAAAAAGCAAGGTATGTGACTGCACCATGAACAAAACTATCATCATCCCGTAGCATTACAATATTCTCAAACAATTTATGCATCCCATTAAATTTAGAAGAATGGTTCACACAAGAGAACATGAGAAATTGCTCATCACTTAGGCTCTTTGGATATGTGCATAATGCATAAACAGGACTTCACATACAGACTTCACATACACTGCATTCACAATTCAACTTCAACCTAATCCTATATTGAACTCAAAATCACCTAATTCCAAATTCCACTAAATGGATCTGTTTGACATGTAAATAGAAGTCCATGTACGACTTAGGAGATGTAGAATTGTCCAAACCAGTGTTGTCCATGTAAGTGTCAATAGTTGTTGACCTAGTCAAAAGTGACAAGGAATATTTATATTATGTAAGTACCTAAGAGTCTTGTTGGTCAAAATGACACTTGACCTGATAAAAAAGATAAATATTGTTTATGCTAACTCATGGATGGAGATGAAGGTTCAATTTCTTCTCATGACATTCTAACCTTGTTTTTAAATGAGTGCAAGCCCACTACTATTGCAGATGAGCAAAATCTCTTTTCAAACTTGGTTTCGCCTCCCTTGACAATGTTTTTGCAATTGAGCCACTTTTTCTTTTTGTTTTGCTCATTATAATGCTTAAAGAATCAAGACTTGGTGATCAATGTACCGTAGAAGTTGGAAAATGAGTGAATGTGCATCCGACTCATTTTTCCAAGTTCTATAATACGTTGATCATCAACCTCTAAGCATTTTGAATGTGTGTGAATCGTCAAATGCTTGTTCTAAGAATAATCACAATAGCCAAATTACATAACTTGCATTTTGTTTCAGTCATCAAAAGTTTGTTCTTGATTGACCATGGTAGTGAATCACATGATCATAAAAAGTTTTTTAATTAGCCAATTTGCTCGACTCCAAAATTTTCAAATAATCATATTACACATTCTACCCAATCAATTGTCAAACAACTTTCAAAAATATAACATTAAAAATGTTGATAAGTAGTCATTCTTTTCCTACCTAGTTATGTATAATTAGAGCTTCACATTGCTACGCACTACTAGTTACAATCAACTATTTTATTTATTTTTACATTTTCATATGATTTTCAATAATTCATCAATATTTATGTCAATGTCAAATTAATTTAAATTGATATACATTTCATGAACATGAAAAGACACATGTTAATTTGTTTTCTCAAATCCATGTTGGTGGATAGGAGGAAAGAGTAAGATAGTTATAAGATGGAGATATTTATTAAGAAAGGTGAGAGATAATTATTAAGAAAATTCATAAGGAAAAGAACGCAATTATTAAAAACGAAACGAAACAGTGGCTTGAAAATGAGGTAATTATTTTTTAAATTGTCTTTGGAATGGTGGATGGACAAACCGTACGAAAGATTCGTGAAAATCCCTCCTATACCAGTTCCTCCTGTACTGGTCACTGGAATTTGGAACTATAGTAAACTCTCTCTAAACTAATATCCTTGAGACCAGCCGAAAAATATTAGTTTATGGAGGATATTAGTTTACACAAATTACATGGGGGTAACAAAAATCATTTCGGAACCTGCCAGAGCAGCATGGAAAGTCATGGAGGTTAGTAGAAGGTCATGGATCATTGGGGAAGATAACGGAACCTTGTGGATCATTGTGGAAGGTAATGAAACCTTGCGAAATCGAAGGTGTTTCTTCTTATTTCATCGCTTTTTTGGTGCCATATGTATGATATATTAGTTTATAAAATGCTATGGGACTGAAAAAAAAATATTGAATATCAATTTATGGAGAATTATTAGATTAAGTATGAGGCTCGCCACGAGCCTGTGCCCGCATATTAGTTAAGAGAAAACATTAGTTTACACAGTATTAGTTTAGAGAGAGTTTACTGTACCAAAAATTAGGACCTAGTCCTTAAAGAAGAAGGGGGTACCAAAGTGAAACCAGATTAAAAACTCAGCTGCCATTCTTCCACGACTGAGTCCATAACGGGCATCCGGTGGATAGTGCACCAGAACATTTGACCAGCAGTTACAATAAAAATCCACGTGACCTTAGCGTTCATGTGGTTCACGGCAGACAAGTTACTGTCCAAAATGGGCGCCAGCTTTCCGAAGCTTCGTTTGCAGCTTCTCCAACAAGCAATAGCAGTCAGTCAGCCCACACTATATAATTTGGGATTTGTCTTTCGAGTCTTCAGCCATCTCTCCAGCCGTCAACTCTCAATGATCTGTTGTTTTCCAGCTTCCAATTTCCGAATCTGAGACTGTCGCACTTCGTTTCTTTGTTGTTCTGGAGAGCGTTACAAAGATCGATTTTGTAGGTCGGTTTTTTGGCGATTCTGAATCCTAGTCCTTTTTATCGAACTTGATCACCTAATTTGCATTACAATGTATGTAATTTTCTCGTTCACTGATTGATTGATTGATTGATTGATCTGGGTTTGCATATTAAGGTCGACGTTGGTGGTGGAGATCCGGTTCTATCGGGTTAGCTCGCCGGTTTTGACATCCCTCCCCCCTTGAAGGTACAATTTTTCGTTTGCAAAATTATACATCTGCATTTGTTTGGTTCCTCTTGAGTGTGTGATCGACGTATAGAATGAAGCTCCGCCACAAAGGAAGCACAGGTGTGTGTTAGTCTCGTGCAAAAGAGCAGAGGTTTGTTATTGAATTGTTGTTTGAGCGAGCTCGCATTTATAACGATGAATTGCAAGGCACATGGTCCATTGAGAGTCTAAACCCATCTCAATAAAAACGATATGTCAGTCAATTGAAGTGTCCTAGATAGTGAGTAGTCATCTGCACAAGCGATCAGCACTTTGGCAAATGGTTCTATGCCCATGTCCACTTGACATTGTCGAAGATCCTTCAGAATCGGCAGAATCCTTCAGAGCTTTTTGGACCCTTTGTCAGCTTTTGAGCACATGAAATTGTCTACAGATGCAATGCATTAACCAAACAGTGATCATCATTGCGCTAAAATCTGGAGATTTGTGTGCTCACAGCCTACAACCAGAAGCAAGCAGCAATGGTGCTCAAGCTTTATGGTACAGTGACTGGCAACTGCGAGCGGGCTGCGCTTGTCCTCTATGAAAAGGAGGTAATCATTTCACACCATCTGAAAACCTCCTGTAAGAAAAGAATCCTAATTTTTGGCCATTTGAAAGTGTCTTGAACAAATCAAACTTTGGTATGGATGATCCTGAGCAGAAGGGTTAGTGATTTCTTGACTGTCAATCTGAATATGGAAATAATCAATTTCTGTCCCGGGTGACTCAATCCCTAGCCTGTAATCTCTGTCAATTTGAATTGTTTGGATTTCATCAAGGTGAATTCTTACTTTTGGGCTGTAGATGTTCGATGCTTCTCCACATCAATTGCTCCTGATGTTGCTGTTTGATAATGGTTTTGCGTAGTTGGAATTCAAGCTGGTGAAAATTGATATTATATCTCGGGAGAATAGGTCTCCTGATTATTTAGCTAAGGCGGTAAGACTATTCTCCACCCATTCTTGAAAGCTGTCAAAATTTCTGACATAGTGGTTTATTTCTAACAAACAAGAGAAGAAGCAATGAATGATTCTTCCTTGTTGATGAGAACCTCCAGAATGATAATCACAAAGGATTGTCCACTTTCTTTCTCAGCCTGGATGCACACTAGTCTACAATAGCAAGAGAATTCCATGAATGAGAAAAAACCCCATGTTACAGTGTTGTGGGCATAATAACTTTGACCCTGAAATTGGATGCAAATGCAGCCATTTGGACAGGTTCCAAGTCTTGATGACGATGGATTCTTTCTTTTTGGTAAGCCCAGGAAGTCACCATCATGATTGCAATGTCTTGTATAAGAGTGTCCTACTCCGTCTGTCTGTCTGTCTGTCTGTCTGTCTTGTAGTTGTAAGTTTATGAGCATTTTGATCATGTGGGTGCTATTATTTGCTGTGACTTGATTCTTCATAGAGGATTGCATCTGTGTGGGTTTGGGTCCAGGGTCTCAAGCTATCGGAAGGTATATAGCTGAGAAATATGATGGTCAAGGGACACCATTGCTGGGCAATACACTGACAGAGAAAGCTAGAATTTATCAGTGGGTGGAAGTGGAGGGTCAGAATTTTGCACCTCCAGCGACAACAATTGCAAAAGAGTTTTTTACTTCTTCCTCTTACAAACGATCACTCAATGAAGAGTTGATTGCCACCCAGCTTGAGAAACTTGGGAAGGTGTTGGATATCTATGATTCACACTTGTCGCAAAACAGATATCTTGCAGGTGATTATTACAGTCTTGCAGACCTTTTACACGCTCCGTTTCTCGTCCAACTCAAGAACGTTACAGGGGAGCTTATAACATCTCGCCAACATGTTGCTGCCTGGTGTGATGACCTTGCATCACGGACAGCTTTCAAGAAAGTCCTAGAGTCAAAGTGGGACAGTGAGTAATGATGCAGAGGCAGAATGGCTAAGAAACTTTTGATACATATATGTATGTATGTTGTGCTTCTTTTCTTCAAATGTGAAAAAAACATTAAGCATGTTACTCATGATTTTAGAAACGCCATATTAAGGTGATGCTTCAAGCAAAATTTCTGAGTACTAGTTGCATGTGAAGTTGTCATCTTCTTTTTTTTAGAGCAGTAGAGTGGAGTTCATGATTGGATCTCCACCTACTTACAACCAAAAGACTTCTTTTTTCCATCAACCAAATGATCTGTTGTATTTCATTGACATATTCTCATTTCCTCAACTTGAACAGGCTGATTGATGATTGATCATGTCCTCATTGCAGCCTTGTAGCACTTGTGTGAACCTGGCAAGAAGTCCACAATCAATAGGTTTGAAGGGAAGGTATCTGAGAAGCATTTTTTGATCCCTGTTTGCAAGAAATTACATCCCATCTCCTGGAAAACAAAAAGGAAATGACAGTGTGTAATTTTGGATCTGATTTAGCGCCCAGGCATTGGCAGAGTGTAATTGTATTGAAACCCACGCAGCAAGACGAGAAACTCCGAAGAAGCAAGAAGTACTCCCCAATATCTTGCATATCATCGACAAACACAAACCCCAATTTTCTTGTACAATTTCCAATCCGGTTTGTGGTTCTAAAATGGCATCGATATACGACGCACTCTATGCCGGGGTTGCAAGAATATTCCCTCCTAGCAACAGTAGTCGCAATACAAAGAATTTTGCAACTTGCAAACCGGTGATGTATTTTTGCCGTGAAAAATGCACCAGTCCGCATTTCGCAACCCATCGCCGTTACGTTCGGCGTCAAGGGTTTGTCATCTAGTTTCCTAGAATGAACAGCAAAGGTATTTTCTGAGCGACGAGCGAATTTAGGGTTCGGTGTTTAGGGTTTGAAGTTCAGAAGTCATTGAGTGTGCGACTAAGATCCAGAGATTTTGCTTGCAAGTGTCTACAGATTCCATGCTCGTTTGAGAGAAGGTTGTCATTTTGGAGTTGAGGATTGCAATGTGTGTCTGGGGTCTCAGGCAGAATGTATTTCTCCTAGAGCTTTTTCTCGCTGGAGTTTGGTGGCCGTAGAAAAGGCCCGGCTTAGGTCGAAGCAGCAAAGACAGTGAGGGCTTCGCAGTTAGGTTTTGAGAGTGACAGACGATTCCTCCTTGATCTTCTCGCACCATGAGCTCTTCTCTTAGTATCGGCCTTCGGCGCCTTTGTTGCAAGTTTAGATCAAGCCCTTGTCACAACTCCACAAGAGGACTCACCACTCCATCCCGATACGGAGAATCCTATCAAGCTTCCCACTACGCTACTGCTGCCCCAAAGCCTCAGATATTCACATTGCAGCAGATTAGAGCCCTAAGCAACTCCTGCACTACAAGCCCAAGCTTTTATTCGCCAAACCCTACTTTTGTTAGAGGTTGGAGATTTTACTCCCAAGCTGAAGAGGAGGAATCTGAATTCGATGCAGAAGACTTTCCTCAAGCGCCAGAGAAGAAAGTAGAGGATGTGATCAAGGCTTTCCCAAGGTTAGGCTCTGGAAAGATTGTCAGTAAGAAGGAGCGGCGGGCGGGTCGAGTTCCAAGTATTGTTTTTGAGCAAGAGAATGGACATTTGGGTGGGAACAAGGTTCTCATCTCTGTGGAAACTAAGCAGATCGAGCGCCTGCTCAAGAAATTGGGCAAAAGTTTTTTCCTGTCACGCACGTTTGATCTGGAGATTTATTCTGATGAAGGTGAATTGGAGTCCAGGGAGCGTGTCCTGCCCCGCTCTGTAAGTTCATCACTTTCTTTCTTTCTAATGCCAGCTCTCAGTGTGAACCCTAGTTGAAGCATCAGCAGGTTTTGTGCACAATTTTGAGCATGATTGGAATGCCTTCCACTTGCAGAGCTATTGGGATATTGCCCTGAGCACCTGACAAGCCTCACTCTTGTTGGGGATGCTTCAGATACACTTGCATGCTGGAACCGACAAAATCATGAATGTGACATTCATCAGGGCACCCCCAACTGCTTGCCTCAAAGTACATGTCCCTCTGGTATTTCTTGGTGAAGATGCCTGCCCAGGAATTCGCAAAGGTTGGCCCCATCTTCACACTTTATGGAACCATTATGTTTTGGTACATGCATAACTCTTGCTCCTCTCATAGAGGGAGCTCCAGCAAAATCTGAATCCTAGAACTTTGAGACCCTGGTCATCTGTGATTTTTCTGTCTCCATGCAGGTGGATATGTATATACAATGGAGAGGACGGTGAAGTATCTGTGCCCAGCAGATGCCATCCCTCCATTCATAGAAGTGGACCTCAGCATGCTTGATATTGGGCAGAAGATTCTTCTCAAGGACCTCAAAGTAGGGTCTAATCTTCAACTCCTTCAAAATGATGGGTCCTTTCCTGTCTGCAAAATCAAGGGATCTCGTGGAGCTGCAGCCGCAGCTGCAGCTGCTTCTTGAGAGACTGTGCTACTATCACCAAACAAATAGTCTCTTTGGGTCAATCTTGTGACTTACCAGCCAATCATTGATATGGAGAATTTAGAGCATTGCACCCACAAGAACAGTTTTTTCACATTGTGAGGATATGGAGCATATTATGTTTGTAATATGCTTGCTAGTACACTGCTCTTTGGGTCAACCTTGTGACTTACCAGCCAATCATTCTGGGATATGGAGAATTTAGAGCATTGCACCCACACAAAGAGTTTTTTCACATTGTCAGGATATGGAGCATATTATGCTTGTAATATGCTTGCGAGTACAGTGGTAGTTTGCAGAAGGACAAGGTCATGCTGTTGGAAGCAGCTGAATTGGAGCATAGTGAGGATGATGAAGTGATTGTTGAGGGTTGGTAACATATCAAGGAGAGGGAATTGCATTGATAATTGTTTCAGGAAGAAATTGCTCATCATCAAGGCAACAGGAAGAATTTTATACTCTTAACTGTCCAAGGTTGAAATAGTGGAATTGCATGAAAGAATTGCCAAATATCATGAGGGTATTTATGTGTGAATTTTCTATAGTTTTTAATATGCAGAGTCCTTTGTTTATAGTATTGCATGTGTGTAGTCTGTTTGCTTGTTCAGATCAGAATTATCTATAACCTTATTATGAGGTCATTTCTCAATTCTATTTAGGTTGACTTAAATCACAAGTATGAAGAAATTCTCAGTGATGATGAAGATATTGTGTTTGTTCAGTCAATTTCTTTTATGTTCCGTATATCATCTCGTGAAGGTCCTCATTTGTCTTTTCCCATTTGTCTGTTATATTCTGCTTTTGCTTCCTATTGTGCATGCTCTTTTGTTTTGTCCCGCTCTGTTTTCTCTATGTTTTTGCCTTCTGTGGTGTTAGGTGCTAGCCAGTATCAGGGCACTGAATCTTGCTGTTGCTTCTACACTTGAAGCTGAAATTTGTACATAGGCTGGTGGTTACACTGGCCTATGCCCACCTTCACGAGATGATGAAGTCTGGGTGTAAGTTGGGATAGATAAGTCACTATCATAGAAGTTACTGTTGATTGTCCATGAACAAGTGAGAGGCTGTCTCTGTTGTTCATACTGCTAATTTTATTGTTCTGTGTTTTTCTTCTTCATCCCCATTTAGAAGTCTTTCTTTTTTTAGTTCCACAAAAAGTTTTTCACATTGTCCTTTCTTGCTTAATCATGAGTATGGAGATTTCTCTCTACTTATGAGAGTTTATCTTCTGATGAAGGTGATACTCTGATACCCTAAAGGTGATTACTGCACTTGTCATGTTTCATTTTGGTTTTGCTTGAAATTATACAACATTTACCTTCAAAGTGTTATGGAGAGGAATGGCTCAAAATTTTTGTGAAACAGTTTGCTTTGTTGCACAGACAAAGTCTCTGAATTGTATATTTTAGTCTCTGATAATGGTTCTTTTTCTTGACACAAAAGAAACCATGAGGTATGAAGGAAGGATACATTTTCTCTCTACTGTAATTGAAAATGGAAGATTTACATTGCTTCACTGCACAAGCACTCTTTCTTACCCTGCCATGTCTGGACAAGGTGCATCCAAGCATGTCTCTGGGAGTGAAAAATTGAAAGAGTTCCATGGTGGCAGCCAGACAGGAAGACACTTATCAAAATTGCACATTACAGATTGCACTCCACAACAAAGACATGAAAAGGAAGAATAACAGGACATTTCTGCCAATCATGAATCATATCCATGACTGTTATGTATTTGGTGGTATTTAAACAAACTAGCTCTTCAAAATCATCCATCTCTTGTGAAGTTGTACAGGATTTGTGCAGACATTGGAGCTCATGGAGCTGAACTTTCATAAGAAATATGTAACCATTCCAATTTCCCAGCAATTATGGAGATCATATAGGTGACAAGAACTTGACCGTATAACATGAAAACTCTCTGGATCTTTTAATACAAGTTTATCAACAAAGATTCTCCAGAAAGCATCATTATCTTTGGCATTCATCCACAGGTCTCCTAGGGTTTTAGGTTCAACCTTAAGACACAGTAAAATGGCACACAACATAGGTATAGTGAATAAGGTCTTTGATGACTTTAGAAAGAACAGCTCCTTGAAGACAGCACCCTAGAGATGGCATGAGGAGAAATTGAGAAAAATGGAAGTTCTGGTGCTTATGAATACCACATATGAAAGTAACTTGATGTTAGGGCTTCATTGTCATGATGTGAAATAAACATCAACATTAGATATGAAGCAAGAGTATTATTCTGCTTTTACAAATGGCCACTTTGAGTCCCACTCCAGGACTTTCTGAAAAGCTGGACGTGATCTGATGTCTTTATACCAGGCAGTTACATGCTTCCACTTTGCAAAAGCATCTACTTCCACCCTCTTAAGTCTGCGAAGACTTGGTGTGTGAACAAGATCTGCAATGCTATAATGGTCACCTGCAAGGTATTTGTTCCTTGACAATTGAGCTTCATATACATCGAAAACCTTCTCAAGTTTCTCAAAGTTAGATGTAACTAGTTGCTTGTCAAGAGGTCTCTTGAAATAAAAGGCTTTAAAACTCTCCAAACTAATTGCTTCAAATGGGGCAAAGAAATTTTGACCCTCTACTTCTACCCATTGGTTGACCAATGCTCTCTCTTTCAATGTCTTTCCCAGCAGGGGTGCTCCTTGGCCTTCGTACTTTTCAGCAATGTACCTAATTATAGCTCGCGACTCTTCATTTCACAACCCACCAAGTTGTAAGTTAGATTGATCATGTATGGAAATGAAGTGAATACAGGGAAAGAGATTTCAGATATGCAAGAGTTATTATTCACAAAGCACTACAACATGAGAGTATAACTACTACAATTTGATCTGGAGTGTGATTCATATCCTCACCATAAAGACGAAAGTCACAATCTTCAAGAAGAGGTATTTGGTGGAATGGCTGCATCAGCATCCAACCTCAATCAGTAGATTCCAATGGAAACCAGTAACCTATGTCAGTTTTGTGTCATGGTGTGGGAAACATAGTCCACTATATATCAAACTTGCCTTGAAAAGAAATCTCTCATGACTGAGGACATCAGTGTAATGATATCTTGATAAGGAACACAAAACCATGACAGAATGTAACTACTAACCTAGAGAAAGGAGACTACTCTCTACAGTAAAGCACTGCGATTGCCGCCTTGTCATAAACCCTATGCGCCCAGTTTGGACTGAGCTTGAGTAGTGTTAAGAAGAGCCATGAATTTGAGAACTTTAGGAGCAATGAAGTCCTTTTCTAATGACCTTGTAACTTTCACTTCTAGAATAAAGAACCAGAAATCCTAACCTCAATTTACAGATGCCTTCTTACAAGCAAACATCCAAGCAATTTAGATCCCTTCAGAAGAAGAAACACAGAAAAAGTGTGGTGAGTGTTGCAGTCATCTGTTCAGGCTACAAGCTCCTCTGGAGTTAAATCACTTTTCCATGTTGTAACTACAGTCATTATAGCTTTGATCCTAAGTACCTTGCTTGGAACAAAGATGAATCGAGATGATGTTGATATCAATGTGATTGTGGAGAGAAACTCCGCAAAACACATGCAGGGTAATTTTTTTAAAAAGGATCAATCTTGAACAAACAAAAACAATATACATAAATTAAGGCAGCCATAATATTGTGAATGTCGCTTGCAACATACCAAACCATCATCTCCACTACCTGAGTGGTCTGTAACTATCTACTATATCCACAATCTCCCATCTCAAAATCTGTGTAGTTAGGTGACATCAGACTCAGTTGGAGATTTGTTTTAAAGAACATGAAGAACCACTCCAAGAACCTAGGCAGAGCATACATCAAATTAAGGATTAACTAGCTGGAAATGGAGGTTCCTTCCATCAGATTAAAATATAGCCCAAACTAGGACCAGAGGCTCTCTTCAAAACCTAAGACCAGACAACATTGGCTTCAACCACTTATTAGAGTAATAAGATTTTCTTTTGTTGCTTGCTTTGATTGAGATTCTTTTGGTTATTAGTATACAATTTACTGAGACACAAAGTCATCTTGGAACAAAAGAAACCCTACTATCAACACTTATTTTACATGTTTTTGTGATTGTAAAGAAAGGCCATGTATACCTGCATAGCCTGATACCATGGCTTCAAGTGCTCTCCAGCAAGAAGGTTCACATGCACCAGCTCAACATCCCACACCTGGAACAGACATGGAAAGAGGAATAGTAAATTGCCTTTGAGTTGATGCACAGAGGAACCTCTTCTTGTATCTGACAAAAACTGACAGAATATATTCTTGAAAATTTTGAGTGAGACCTCAAACTATATACTTTGTATTTTTATGACCATGAATACAGCAGCTGATGAGGTCAAAACCTACCTCTTTTTCAAACAGGACGAGTAGTGCACGGTGCACATTGGAAGTGCCTGCGCCATACAGCTTCATGTTTTCTCTAGTGTTCGAACCTGACAAAACAAGACAGAATAGCTGAAATCGTACAAGTGTCAAGAACAAAATTTTCTGTAATCCAGGCTTTTTTTTTCTCTTCGCCATCTTCAGTTTACAAGTTTCCGATAATTGATCCCAAAAAAGAATCACAAGCCTCACAAGGATTAGATCCCTGGCACAGTGGGGTGAATCTGGCAACCGAAAAATCTACTGCCAACTTGCGACAATCTAAGCAGTAACGCTCCATCCTTAACCCACAAATGGTGTTCCATTTACTACAATAAATAATCAAACAAGAAAAAAAGTGCCAAAACTGAGACACTTCAGAAACTTCCATAGCTATCGACAACATATTATGCGTGACTGCCAGTAAGTTGAACTTGTGAGCAATTTCAGAGACAATAGAGATCAATCGTGATGAATTTCCGCTGTTTCACCTCCGCTGGGCAAGAACAGCCTGAGAAATTCAAAGATGAAAAAAAGAGTAGGCACAAGCATGCAAAAAGGGGCGAAAGAGAATCTACAACTAAAAGCTCAGCAGCAGCTATTATCGAACTCTTTACAAAATCCTCTCTCAAATGCAAACAAACAAACAAACATCGAGAGATGGATCATGAGGAAAAACTGAAGAATGCAAAGTGGCAAGTAATGTGCTCACCTCATAGCAAATAACTCCAACTCTGGACGCTCCTCCTCACGCTAATAATAAGTTAGCTACAAAAATATTTTGCAAAATCTTTTGGATGCTCACAAGGTTTGTATCACCCAAAAAAGAAAACCCAATCCAGTGGGGTATTTTTTTATTGCCTTGAAATGGTGCCATTGGCCAATAAATACCTTAGCAAAAGCAGTAACCTTTATTAAAGTGGCAGTAGAGATTTTATTTTTATTTTTTGAGACGAATTTTGGCTATTTGTGATTTTTTCGAGAGAGCCAAAACTTGGGAGAATCTGTTGTTCCGGTGTAGCATCTGTGCTTTTCCAGCAAAATTTGCGAAATCCCACTGGAAGAAAAAAAAATTTTACAAATACAAAGCTTTGGGAGTGTTAAAATTACCGTCCCTACCGTCCCTTCTTTGTCCTTTTGCTGTTATCACTCTTTTGTGGTGAAGGTACCATTGTAGTTTCTGGTTCACTCGCATCTTTTCCTATGTCAGATGCCTAGTGGTCTACCAGCTCAATTGAGTTTTACTTTACTACCCACCTATTCAGACAAAGCAAAGGAAGCACAAATGGGGATAACACCCAATGTATCAGGGCTGGCAGTATCGAGTTTTATTCTATCGGGTTTTGTTCGGTTTTTAAATAAAACCCAAGTCCCAGGATAGCATCATAATCGGGTTTTAATCGATTTATTTATTGCGGTTATATTAATAACCAGGGTTTGACATTCAATTTTGCCTTTGCCGCAGTGGCAGCGGCAGGGGTGCGAGTGGCCCGGGGCTTGACCAACTCCGAAATAAAACCAGGTTTTATAGAGCGAAAATCGGGTTTTATTCATTAAAATCAAAAACCCGATTTTCTAATAGAAAAAAATCGGATTTTTTCCAGCCCTGCAATGTATAGAGTATTCATTCACCTATGTGAATCCAGGGTGGAAATACTAATCATGTGTTAGGTGAAGCCGTAGGGGGAGGGCATTCTCAGAATAAGGGGCCCAAGCAAAGGAGAGCCGTGGCGGCGGCAACCCATTAGTCTGAGAATGCCCTCCTCCGAGGGCTTTACCCTTTAGAACATTCTATGCCTGAAAAGTTCCTCCACTCACTCATTATCGTAACTTTCATGGTTATAAGGTGCCCTCTGAGTACATTGTGAAAAGGATAGCAGTGTGCTTTACATTCTGGAAAATGTATACTGGAAGGCACTGGTAGTGCCTTTCCTTTCGCAAAGCACTCAAAGAAAATTTGTAGTGTATGTGGAGGGGCACCTTATTTCCATGAATTTCCCTCCTAGAAATTGGGGAGGGAAATTATTATGCCTACTTATTGGCGTCAAAGCCCTCTCATTATTATTGAGAAGTAAAGCATACACCTCAGGATCTACATAGGTTCGGTACATGATAAATTTTTGCCTTGTGCTTTAAAGCCCATGAGTGGGGTACATTCTTAAAAATGCGGGGCCAGACTTGGCCATTGCCTCATCCTAGGCAGGCCCGTATTCTGAGATTCCCCCGACCCTAAGGCTTTTTACCTTACACTAACAAAGGACGTGATCTGACAGTTCAGATCACATTAAGCCTCCATTCCAGGGTGCTTGCACATAAGACCCGTGCTCCAGGAAGTGAGTGAGAAATTTCGGCATGTAAGGGGCCCTCAGTTTGCACTAGGAAGCCTCTGAAGTTGTTATGTTCTGGAAAAACTTAGGTCCTTATAAGTTGGACCGGTTGTTTGACATTGGTTGCACTCTCCCATTGGGTTGCTTGTTCAGCAGTCTTCTTCCTAGGTTCAACAAGAAGCCCACTTGCTTCCACTTCTAGTGTAGTCAGCTTGACTTGCAACAACAAGCATGAACAGCTAAGGAAGGACACACATGCATTGTGAATCAACAGTGAATATGACCAGTTGTGCTTTGGAACGGGCCTTGGTTAAACCCCTCATCACTACCCAATGAAACACTGGCCCATCCCACAGTAGGTGGAAACCTGCATGTCCTATTCCTGAGTTAAATGGGCCCTACTGGAATCCTTACCTACTCCAGTATTGTTGAAGCATGAAACTTCACCGTACATAAAATATTTCATGGTCTATGCCTTAAGTTAAGTGGGCCCGACTGTTCCATTTTATGGTATGGGTCATTGGAAAAATGAAAAGTTGGCTAGAATGAACCAGTAGTCACCAGAATGCACCATGAGGGATGGATGGTGAGGGACATGAAACACTTTTTTCCCATGTGGATATTATTGTGTCATGACTAACCACAACGGTTACCATGGTTCTTGGTTTTTATTGTTTTGCCTATCCTTAATTGATGCTGGCTAGAAGCAAGAAGAGACATCAGTGTAAGAGTGGTAAAACTTTGGCTTGAACAATGGAACGAATGTATGGATGACAGCCAAAGACCTAGCCAGAATTTACAGGTTGCCTTTGTTGCTTTTTTAAATTATCAAATTGATTTTGCAGATCACATTACCTAGCCATGTTGCATGGTTTCATCATTATGCAAGAGATTCCTTTATTTTTTATCTGGCTATTGGTTGTTGTTTAATCTATTTTTGCAAATGAGACATACTAAGTTCACAAAGGAACATTGTACATTCAGACTAGTGAATTTTTTTTGTGGCGAACTTTTGAAATCTTGTGAAAAGTCTAAAAAATTGTCAAAGAGTAGTTGACAAGTTTTCTATATTTCTAAGTTTGACAATTGACTTTTGAAATCTGGAGAATTTGGGTCACTTTTTCCATGATAAAAACATTTGTATAGGTCGAAATCCTATTTTTCAGGTCAAATTTTGATGAAATTTCGCCTTAAAAAAATGCTGTTTATTACCCCACCTACCCATCAGCCACTGACATACATCCAGCGCCACTGGGCTGAGAAACAACGCAGTATGAGAAACAACAACTGTGTTGAGAAGTTACTTGATGGTGGACGAGATTGATTACTTTGTTCCCATGCCTTAGAATTTTTTTGACTAAGAATTTTGCAATATGTTGTTGGTGTTGCACCAGCATTGCGGTACCAATAGGGTCTTGGGAACTTACTTGACAGTGGATGAAATCGATTACTTTGTTCCCATGCCTTAGAATTTTTGGCCAAGAATTTCGCAATATGTTGTTGATGTTGCACCAACATTGCAATACCAATAGGGTCAAAAAACTACATGATGTAGTAACACACAAGAGCTTGGGTTTGATCTAAAAACTCTTAATTTAAGACAAAGTTCTTATGTTGGCTTACCCCCATAGGCCCCAGCTAATAATAATAATTCTAAAAAATCATATATACTATTATTTTTAGCCTTTTTGGTTCACTGTATTCCCAATGGCCATTCCTAGAAGTGGGCAACGGCCATTGGGGGCCATTGGGGACACATTGAACCAAACAGGCTCTTGGACTGCAGGGAACGGCTATTGGAAATGCAGTAGACAAAAAAGGTTTTTGGATTGTGGGGAACAATCATGGGAACATGATGAATAAAAAAAGCTCTTGGGGGAATGGATGAGATGAGAACCTTTTTCATCCTCCATTGATGGGAGGTAACTCCCAACGTGACATGATGGTCAATTAGCCCTAGGCTACACCCAGCTACGTAGCCTATGTACCCAATCCTAGTTGAAAACTGTTTTAAAATTTTGATGTAACTAAGCTATGGCTGCAACAATTGTTTTTACTTCATGCCTTTTCCTATCTTTAAACCAATTTTGTGCATGGACCTACAAGTATAAATCACTTATGGTTCATTCACACCAACTGATAGTAGAGTTGGTAAATCCTTTTTATGGTAACAATGTTCATACCTGGTAGTTAGACAACGTGGATTGCCTACGTGGCAAATTAACAACCTAGTTATCAAAGTGTGATAGCCCAATGTGACGAAACAAGCACGAAGGTAAAAATCTTTCAAAATCCTATATTCCTACTTGTTCATGGCCCTATCAACACAACTAAACTAACAATTTGAGAAATAGGGTGTTAAACTAGCATCACAACTCCATGAACTCACTATTCCACCAAATCTTGAAGAAACAAGCTCAGTTGAACCTTAAAGAAGCAAGGTAGAAGCATTGTTTTGTCGAATCTTGAAACACATAATTCTATTGCATTAAAGCTTGAAGAAGCATGTAAAAGCTACATAGGATCTTTGAATGATGGCATCTAGAATGCATTCATGAACACATTCAAGAGTAGCAAATTGGCAATCACTAGTAGCAATTCACAATTTTCAACAACAAGCTTTCAAGCTTATGTGCAAGTAAGCACACAACTAAGTGGCAGTAGATCAGCAAGCAGTCGAAGCAAAGGTCGATGTGGCAGTAAAGTAGATCGCAAGGCTAATGCAAATTCTTGGCAAAGACATGGCAACTAGGAGCATACAAAGGTGTTAGCGTTCATTTCCTATAAACATGCAAAACACACAACCATGGATTCTAAAAATTGAAACAACAATATTCTTGTGGAAGGAACAAAAAAGATCAGTGCTACACAACTTGCTAGACATTTACCATACTTTCAAATAACAGCTTCAGTACTTCAAAACACAAAACAAGAAGGTGAATCGAATGAGCAAAAGTGTGGTGACTATTCTTTCAAACTTGAGCATGGTTATGTGCCATGGATTCACTAGAAGGAATCATGTCCTTTGCAACCAATAAATCAATGACTAGAAGTCTTAAATGACTTTATAAATGACTACACCTTTCAATCCTACGTGGAAAAAGTTGTAATCATAAATTAATTATAGTTATGACTAATGGATGATAACATGGTATTGTTAATGAGGGAGGTCATACTTTCATTGTTTTCATCATGATTATAAAATTACCATGCAAATGATGTGGAGAATATACGGTAGATGATATGGAAAGTTGTGGGGTGGAATATTACATGGCACAAGGCAATTTTTTGAGGGTGTCTAACATGTCATTATGTTTACAACATTGCAACATGTCATGAATGACTACAAAATGACAACTTGTCACTTAACTCCAAACTACAAAATGGTTATAATTTGCTAACATGGTCATGTACATGAAACTTTTTGTCTTTAAATGACTACCAAATGACAATTGATAACATCAAACAACTACAAAATGATTGTAGTTTACTAATGTGGAGCATGTGAACAATACTTCTTTGGGAATTGAAAGGACTAAAAAATGAGTAATTTGACTATAAAATGACTACCAGCCAATGGAGTGGATAATTTTCATATTTTGGCCCACATCTAGAGTCCATTGTTGTGACATTTTTAACATTATCCATGGCTAAAATGAAAGTAAATTACTAGCCTACATGAAAGGATGTTTGTTCAATAGATTAAAGACAAGTTGGCAAGGTTTGTGCAAATTTTCATTTCAATTTCAAACCTTCAAATATGGGCAAAGAATGTGCAAAATTGATTATCAACTTCAAACCTTCAATTGAACTTAAAATCAAGTCAATGTTTCATGAAATGTAGATCATAATATAACCTACTTGTCTACTTTAAAATTGTGCACATGCTAAAAGATTGTCTTTTTCAAATAATTTTGCACCTATTAAAGATGGTGTACTTGGAGGTGGGGATAGTCCCATTGGAACACTTAGCCCACCTGGTTCCATTGTTGTTGGTGATGAAGACATCTTCCAAATTTGCAACCTCTTTCCTAAAATAGGCCTCCTTTTGTAAAACAACCTTCCATCCCAATTTTTTCAAGTTGTCATAAAAGAATATTTGCGTCACTTGGCTTGGAAAGATGAAAGGCTCAAATGTCATCGATAGCCTATGTTGAAAATTGATGGTGAGGAACCCAACATCATCTCTCACATATGTTGGGTTTCCTCGATTGTCTTCTCATTTCATCCACTCACATATGAAAATTAGGAGATTGCACATGGCCATAATCTAATTTCAATATGTCTTTTAGCACCCCTACATATTTGATAGACATTTGATCTTTGGCATCAACAATTTGTTGCTCGAACATTGAGGCAATCCCATTATCAGATGTTTGTAACAACCTACTCTTTGGGACTTCCACTCTAAAGTGGTTACCATAGGCTTTCATCATGGTGTATCGCATTGCTACTTGATAAGGTTTGATACATAATAGCACAACATCCAAACCATCCGGGTTGCCCAAATCCAACTATTGCCCATGGATAACACCTTTGACCCAATCCATAAAAAAAGGTGTGTTTGGGTTGGATTTTCATTCCAAGTTCCATTTCCTACAATAGCAAAAGGTACATAATTAATGTTATAACAACTCTTAAACTTTTTAGAAATTGAAGATGAAATGAAAATGATCAACTTGTTGATGTAAAGGACATCCATAGAATATGATGGAAATATTGGCCAACACATGTTGGTCTGCAATGTCATGTAAACTTGAACTCATGAAGGATTTGGTACTAGTTCCTTCTAGCACTTCACTTGCATCTCTTTCTTTTTCATCAGCATCCCAAATGCATTGTTGAATAGTTTCAAACCTCTACAAGTACTTAGTGACAAAACCTAAACATCCATCTTGAGTATATCCTACAATCATTGAGGCTTGCCATATTCCTAACATATTGGAAGATGAGTTGGCAAGGTTTATGGCAAATCTTGAATATTGGCCTTTGCCATATTCCTAACATATTGTTTTAACATTTTCATGTACCTTTCTATGGGGTACATCCCTCTAGTGGCAACTAGGCCACAAAAATCCAACTCATTTACTGAATGATATATTAAATGGGTCATGATGTCAAAAAAACTCAATGGAAAATGCATTTGCAGCAAGTTTAGGCTAACTACCACATCTTATCTAAGGGATTTTATATTTAAAAGGTTCCAAACCTTATTACAAATCGTCCTAACTACCCTTGAAATCTTCATGACTACCATTCGAGGTCCTAGAGCCAACAAACCTCTCAATGCCAATGGCATTATTTGTTGCATTAATACATGGTAGTCGTAGGACTTTAAACCTTCAAAATTCTTCCACCTAATGTATTATGCCATAGTTGATACGTGACCTAATGGTGTCTTTAAATTTTCAATGATAAAAGCAAAAGTATTGAATTTAGTTGTTGTCAAAACATATGGGGCTACTAATTTTAACATATTCCCACCTCTTCTAAGGTTGGCAATTAACCACATATGTGGTCTAATGCCCCTACATTATAAATCACACCGTACTTTCACAGAGTCCTTCTCCCCTATTATTTTTTTAAAAATTTATTTGCAAAGTTTTGTTCACAATGCATAACATCCAAGGTATTTCGTAATATCAACAAGTCTTGTCCAAATCATAACAACCAAAACCAACATTGTTAGATCTCATGAAAAGTTCCAACTACCAATTTGTTGAGTTTGGAATTACATTCCCAAACATATGAGTGAAATAATACAAACTTGCCAATAAGGAAGATCATACAACACATTTCTACATTTCACCCCATGTTCTTTTGAAAGGTCTCCAATATCACCTTCTTTGTTGCTTGAGTTGAACCATTGTTGGTAGTGATTAGCTCGATTTAATTGTTCCTGAGTTGTGACTGGATGTGGTTTACTTCATGTTTCCAACTTCCCATTGAAGTGGTCTACCATTCTAGCTAACCTATATGGGTATCTTTCTGGTAACATTGTTGCATTGCAGTGTATGTTTGCTTCCCAAGTTCAATTGAATGTTCACCTCTAAATCCTAGTCCACAAATTGCACACGCAATGTATCCTTTTAATGTGCCACCCCAACAACACAACCATAACCAAGAAAATCATGTATTGTCCAAAGTAAAATACCTTTCAATGTGAAGGTCCTAGAGCCCATTGGTTTCAACACATCAAATGCAATAACTCCCTCCCACAACTACTACAATTCTTCCACTATAGGTTGCAAGTACACATCAAAATTATCTCATGTAACAATTGTTTTCCCTAGAATTAGCAATGCAAAAATCACAAAGAACTACTTTGTTGTCAACCATGGAAGAATATTGTAATTTAACAACATTACAGGCCAAGTGGACCATGTTGAATTGTTCAATTTATATGGGTTCACACCATCTGTTGTGAAACTTAAGTGCACATTCCTAGCATCTAAAGCAAATGTTAGAAACCTCTCATTACATGTTTCCATGCTTTTGAGTCACATGGATGTCTAATAAGTCCATCTGGACTATTGTTTTGTGCATGCCATAACATTGAAAACAACATGGTAAACATCCTAAACATTCTTTGAAATCTAGGAATAATGGGAAAATGTCTGAGTATTTTCACGGGGTATAATTTGTTTACCTCATCCTTGTACCAAGGTGCTCCACATTTTGGACAACTTATAAAATCTTTATATTCTCCTCGAAATAGGACACCTTTTTCCACAAGCATGTATATTTTTGTAATTTAAATCTAGTCATTTAGTTAATGTTTTACCAACATAATAATTTTGGGGTAAACAATTATCTGCAAGTAATAAATGAAGTCGTAAAAGAGTGAAAAACTCATCTACAAACTTGTTGTCGATTCCATGCATTGTGCATAAATTCATGAATAGTAATGTAACAATTAGTTTGGTACATTTTGAACCTCTGTACAACTCCTTAATTGCTTCCTCCATAACCACTAGATCAAAATATTGTCCTATGGCATTGCATCCTTAGATGCTACTTTTTTTAAAGGTTCATGGTCCGCTTCAATGTTTCCAGGAAGTTCGTCTTCACTATTGCTTGCATTTCCAACATTGGCTTCCTTTTGTACACCATCAAGAACCACAAAAACCTTTTTACACTCTCCATTATTCTTTCTTCTAATGCCATAGGTTCATTTACTTGCTGGAAAACATCTTCTACCATGGCTCGAATATTTGTCTGCAAATCAAACTCTAGGTTTTTGATGTTTAATAGGTTTTTTGCATTCAATTTCCCATTCTTCATATGAAGAATCTCTATTTCCTGGACCCCTCCACACTCTAAAACTAGGATCTCTTCCATTGAGTATGAGGTGGTTCCTCACATTGCCATTGTGCACAAAGTATGTCCTTTGCATTTAGCATAGGGACAATGTAGTTTTTTCAATGCATACAACCTAGCTCTCTATTCTTCTCAAATCCATAGCCTATCATCCCTATGTTGTTGTCTTCTTGGGTGAGAAAATGGTAGACTTTGAGGTCCATAGTGTTGCTCCAATTTGTATTGGTCCCTTACATGGTCAACAACACCAAATAACACCAACCAACTCCATCATGTTGCTTGTCAACCAATTGTCAAACAATAGAAGTAGTAGAATTAGCCAAATGGCTCAAAAGTGTGAATAGCCACACCTCAACATTGCATTAGTGTGAATTAAATCCATTTGGAACCTAACAAAAATAATATTAACCTCCTAGAATTACAAACAATACGTGGACAAAATTGGCCATAAATGCAAGATGATAAGAGAGGTCTTAAACTCCAAGGGTTTTAATACCACATAGGCCTTCATTTCTTGCATTCCCATTTCAACTACTTGCATCTCATGTTTTTCTTCATATAGTCTGCTTTGTCCCTAGGTGCATAAATTGTTGTTATGTCGAATACCACCATAATTGTCCTTGTGAATATACACCTGCATCAAACATGAAAATATTTTTGCTACCATAATAATATAATATAGATAGATAGCCAAAAATTCTACTAAAAAAAAGATAAAAATCAAAATTCAGACTTTGTAAAAAAAACATCTACCACATCAAATGGAAATGGGGGCAACTAATTTAATAACTTTGCTAATACCCACACATTTCCTTATCTTGACATCTACTTCACAATGATGCCATCAAACAATTTACAAATATAAAAAATCAGCAGGTACCTCCAAGGCAACAAGATTGTTGGGCTACTAATTCATTTAGACAACCCACACTCAAAAAATGCAATGAAACTTCTAGTCAAACTACATCACACCTTGTTGAAACCAACTCCTAGATTTTCCTAGATTTTGGCTTTGCTTGTCTCTTATTTTCAAGTGCCAACCAACCAGACTTAAAATGTAATCAAGGTTTACATCACTAGAGTTTAATGTCGTGTTCAGATTCGTGACCCTTTTAATACTCCCTAGGTCAATAAACACACCATATTACAAATAAAGATACAATGTGAGTTAATAATATGTTGCGTATTTATCAAATTTCCTATTTAATGGATGGCAATCAGCTGAACAAATCAAATGTTGGATCAACCAAATCAAGATCAAAAGGATATATAGATCATAAAATTGTTTTCTTAATTCAAGTCCTATAGGACAATGCGGTGATGCAATTTTAATTACATAATGTTCTTATCTCATGTACTTCTTAGCAGATCTTCTTGTTCATGCATTTGTAGTTCATCAAGCTACCCTAGGAAACCACATATCCAAGGAACAAAGATTTATTATAATTTCCAATCTTCAAGCCCAATTTTTCAACAAATGTGTCATGGTTACAACAACGAATAAAATTGATTAAAAAAATAGAACATTGGTTTGAAATCTGTGAGGTTTAGGGTTTAAGTATATAGTATTCTTTTATGAGTTGTATGAAAATGTCTTGTGTTGAGCCCAAGAATTATAAGAATCCATTTCTTGAACTTGTTGCACACGGCCAATCCATTGATGGTATGATAAGACTTTAGCCAATGATCAATGCTACTTTTAGAGTGTGCAAGTGCATTTTAGGTTGGCTGCCAACAAGAATGATGAACGAGGTGTATTTCACTACACAAAAAAACTTTAATGTATAGTTCACTTAAAAGCACAATCACACCCACCTTCTAGAAGAGGATAATGCCCTTCATCTTACGGCTTGAGAACATGTAACAAAGCCTACACAATCAAAAGCAAACCAAGTTTTTTTTTTGGACAAGAATGGCCTCATTTCATTTGTAGTTCATATCTTCTTGTTCATGCATTTGTAGAACATGTACAAAAGCTATATGCAAAAATTTCACATAATATGTGAGAAAGCTAGAGAAGGAGTATTGAAAGCATTATCTTGAAATAAGCACATGACATTGGTAGATGCACATCCCTTGAAGAACACAAAAGACTACTTTATAGATAAATTGATTAAAACTAGCATTGACACATGTAGAATTCTTATAGAATCCATAGTCATCTATGGAACTTAAAATAAATTGGCTTCTGAATGTAGACGATTGATGCCAATTATTATAAGCTCCTACTCAAGGCCTCAATACTCAAAACTGCCTTCAAAGGGCGATAATTTCAAAAGAATGAGCTATGAAAAACTGTTATACTAACCAAATTATTGAAACATGACTTAGACAAAAGTAAAATAGAGATGACAAAAAGGAAAATGAACATCTGGACAAATCAATACATGTCATATCCTTTATGATTTTTTGTCTTTTATGACTCATTTGATATGACTTGAGACCGTTTAGACATATGTGTCCGTTATGATTATAATATAGTCATAGATAGAGTCATATATATTTTATTTTCTTCTAGTGATTCATAATGGATCAATACTCATGCCTCCACCAATTGCCTTACTTGAATATTCAGATATGAGGAGGAAATGCATGCAAAATGAAAAAATCAAATCATTGGAAATTATCTCAGTTTTAGAGAAAGTTGGGCACTCAAAAATCAAAATCAACTTGGCATTCAAATTCAAAATTTTTCTTTAACATTTAAACTTTAAATTCACAAATTTGTTTTAATGTTCATGTATCAGTTTACTACTTTGGTTTTGATGCAATGTGCACCATGTTAAAGTCAAGCATCAATGGAAATAAAATTGTAGACATATTTTCAACATCGTCTATGGTCTTGTAATATTTGGTCCCCCAAGTAATGTTCCAATGCAATTCTTTGGGTGACTCCTAATTTCCCCTCTTTACAAGGTAGGCTCACTTCCTTGATCAACTACTTGATCATCAAAATTTGGTCTCATCTCCCCATGTTTATTTTCTCCCAGATTCTTAGCTTTTAATTGAACCATTAGTTCATCAATGTTTGCATCCTTCCCATTCAAGCTCATGTTGTGTAAGATACAACAACATGCAACAACATCAGGTAGGAAAAACACATTCAAGTTATATTTGATCATCAATTTTCTAAAGGTTTTTTTCAAAATATTGAAGATATTTTCAACCAAAACTTTCACCCGAGAAAAAGTCTTTTGTTAAACAAAACATGCAAAACAAAGTGCCTTTCACTAGTTTGCTTTTGTGGTACCATCAACCATGGAAGTAAAGGATATCCCTTATCATTAATCACATATGGGTTGATGCTTTCATGTGAATTCTGCTCACTAAACAGTTCTTCCCATGTAGCCTTTCGATAAATGGAACAAAGACGCAACACTTTCGCATCATTCATGGACCTTGGCACCCCAACAAAGATGTTAATGAGCCTTTTCTTATGATCAACATTCGCCTGAAACTGTAGACTGTTATTTTTTATCTAAATGAGTAATAGTCAATTGCAAGCACATTAAATTTTGGCTTTTATATGTGTATTTGAGTTGCATTAATAGCTCCTTGAATCCCTTGTAGGCTTGACAAATCCTTGAAACCTTCCATCATTTGCATCATATTGTCACCTTCAAACTACCAAACTTGATTCTCGAACATTTCATTCACTGCATATACAAACTCTCGAAGGACTAAGTGGACTATGGATTTTTTGATAGCAAATAGTTCATTGCATTGGAGGAAATTAGTTACATGGCTAGTTTGTACAACAAATATGCTACCTTGATATTGACTAAAATTGCACACTTGTAATTCTTGTCTTGCTTGATGCGCTCCCAAGTCACGGGGTGAAACCCACTTGAGGGTTTCACAAAGTCAAGTTGCGAAAAGTTGAAACTTGGTGGCACGCTCTCGGCTTCCAACTCTACAAAGGGGTAGAGTGTCGAGTTGGGAGCCCCGGGATTAGACTAGGAAGAAGGACTAGCTTAGCTCGTGTGAATCTGCATCCAAAACCAACCAAATTGGGTTAGTTTAGCATTCGGGACACCCTTGGGTGTTGGGACTTGCCACGGGCACTTGGTCACACAAGACTCACCACGGCCCGGACTCGGGGGAAGCCACCACCTTCCCCCATATAGTATTCTCTGCGGCTGGTCGCGGAGGCTACATCCGAATGGCACAAATTCCCGGGACTCCCGAAATGG
>Ga0116227_10000995_pt1 | contig 60540 bp, 51 predicted proteins | sample S1TSphgellanicum_FD_89693 | JGI IMG/M metagenome (GOLD analysis project Ga0116227, IMG submission 89693) | Host-associated microbial communities from peat moss isolated from Minnesota, USA - S1T2_Fb - Sphagnum magellanicum MG | ecosystem: Host-associated > Plants > Peat moss > Unclassified... | reverse complement strand
CAGTTCTAATAAGGCAAAACTTCCAAAACTAATCCGTTCCAATGTAAACAGTCTAAACACTTTCACCAAAAAAACTGGTTCACCTAATGTGAAACCAGTTCTAATAAGGCAAAACTTCCAAAAGTTGGATTGAATGCGATTGTCCCTGGCCCCACAGAATGCGATAGTCCCTGGTCCCTCTGTGGGGCCAGGGCCCAACAAAGCCTTTTATAAACGACATAAAAGCCAGTGTTCTGCAGTCATTTGAAGCAATAGAAAACCATCAATTTCCAGTTTTTTAAAAATATTTCAAAAATCGTAGGACCCCACACAGACCCTAGTTTTCTGAAAGGGGAAAAAACAAAATTAAAAATTAAAGAACTGCCAGTTCCAAATAACAATGGCAATTTTTACAAAAGAGTCGACAATAAACTAGAGGTTATGAAGGTGGTGATATGATTTTTTTCCAAATTTTGAGAATCATGGTTATATATTAGAAATCGACTCTTTGGAATTTTGGAGAATTGCAGCTATTTTACTTTAGACCAAGCTTGATCACCATTTGGGTGTCTATTCCCATGTTGTTGAACTTCTAATAACAAAAGTTCCAGCCTTTTTATTAATGGCAAAAAAATTTGGAAAGGAAATTCTTTTAAATGAAAGTGTTCAAAATTTATGTCATTTTTTGCGGGTCTCAATTGCCAGAAGTCAAAATACATAAGAAGAAACGCCAAATTGTTATATTTGGTTTTAGTGAGCAACTAAAATTATAGAATAAGGATTAAAATTTGTGCTTCATATCCAGTTTATAGTTTTATGCTACAATGACATCAGCACATATTAATTAAATTTAGAATGTTGATTTTTTTTTTAAAATCTTTTTATGTGTGAGAATAAAAGATAACAATGCAATCACTGTGCTCTAATAATGAGAAAATTCTGAAAAATATGTGTAAATAGTATGTTTGACCAAACTGAATAGATCCTTCAACACAAATCCATAAGAATACATAGCCAAATTTGGCAATATTAAAAAAGTAAAAATTAAAAAAAATCTTAAGGATCCTTTTGTGTTGTAGGCAAGTGTGGCAAAATTTTGCAAAATTTGAAATTTCTTTTCTAGTTTTTGTCCAAATTTTCTTTCAAAACATATGGGAACTGACAATGAAAGTTTGAGATAACAATATAAAGTTTGATGGGAGAAATCAAAGCTTGAATGTTTCCATTTGAGTAAAAATGTAATTGTAAGTTTTTACAGTTTGGACAATAGAGAAATCCCTACCCTGTATTTTTATTTTAAACCTTTGCTATTTCCAAAATTAATTAATACCCACCTACAACTCATTCATTTCTATTATGAAGAATAATAATATTCTCACAAACTTGTTACAAGTCATAATATTCTCACAAACTTATTACAAGTCACGATATTCTCACAAACTTGTGTAACAAGTGATGGAGTCTTAACATGGATTCCTATCCAAATGATTCATTCAACCCAGGGCATGACTTGACATTGAGAATTTTCAACAAACTAGAGATGGTTCATATTTTGGCATTGAGAATTTTGTACAAACTCTAAAGTTCAAGCATTAGCCAATTTAGTATTTCAATATATATTTCTATGGCCATTCCAATCTTCTTAATCTCACTAATCTCTTTTGATTTTTTAAAACTCAAATAATTTTTTTATTTTTTATTTTTTTTCTGATTTCTGTAAAAAATCAAATAAATTTGCGAGGCAACAATCAAAACCACACATGCAAGTTTTCTTGCATGTCGCTCGTCCATGATAAATTTTTTCCTTCATCCATGATAATTTGATCAGCTTTTATAATTTTTCACCTAATAAATGCTACTAGTCCCCCTTCTAGTCCCCCTGTGTGAGAATACACAACTACTATGCAATTAGCAGTTGCAATTTTCCCCACACTTAACATTTATGATATAATATAATTTACTCTATGTATTTCCATTAATAATTTTATACAAACTGAAAATGATTCAAATTTGATTGCTGAAAAAGTAATAATACATAATCAAAGCTTTGAAGACAAGCTTTGAAAAATTTAGAGGTAAAATCTCCTTGAATCCTAGGGTATACAGGAAGTCTAGGGTATTATGATTCAAGTCCTGAATCTTGAATATTCTGTTTGCAAGTGTGTGTATACAAAGCTCGCACCTGAGCTTCATCCTCCAAATTTTGCTGGAGTCACTGGGGGAAGCTACAAAGTGCGTGCACACTACTAGGCTAACAAATTATGGGTTCCGTCTCTCTGATCACATCTGCACAACCCAAACTTGTTGGTGCAGAATCTGTGCTCATTCTGGATCACAGAAATTTCCTAGCTCCAAATTTTTCGAGCACCCATCAACATTAACTTTGTACATATTAAAAGATTTAAGACCCTCAGATCCTATAAATAAATAAAAATGCTGTGCAAAATTGAAGAAAATTTCTTGAGTATAAGAAAAAATTTCAAGTCTTTAAGTAGTAAGTAGCTTGCTCGCTCCAATTGTCATCTGATCCATGGCAACTGCTTGAATGCTACTAGTATGTGTAACCGGTGCTGTGAGGTCCGATGTAATTGTAGGTTTTATAAGAGCTGTCGATGTAAGGGCTGTCGTATGGACGACTCGAGTGAACAGTAGTTGTGTGTCCGCGGGGAGGACTCACATAGCGAGTATAAGAAGAGGAAGAATGAGGAGAGTTGGTAAAAGCGTTGCTGTGTGTCTTGGTATGTACAACGGGAGTGGCCACGGCCGCGTATTTCATTGGCGCTGTTGCCAGATTCCAATAGACTGATTTTTTCTTCACTCGTCTGACTTTCCTCAGAGCTCGCTCGGCATCCACGTTCCCTATGATGACCACTTTCTGCTCGTCCTGATAGCACTCCACGTCCCGCACTCCCTCCACTTCGTACAGTGCTTTCTTCACTTTCTCTATGCATTTCTCACAGCACAGTGGTACTCTCAACTCTAGAGTCTGCCACACATCCCACGACATGATCCATCAATTTAGTATGCTCGACAACAACATCTGATCGACGTCGGAGAGCGGCAGCTGCCTAGTGTACGACTGCACCTCCGGCGTTAGCCATCTGCTTTAGAAACAAGAAACAAGATGTGATCACAGCAGCCTAATGGAAAGATGTCCTTAACACCGTGGTGGAGAAGAGGATTCGAGGTGGGTATGTACCGAAGGGGCGGTAGACACTACTGGTGGTGGTGGAGCAGTCACGACTGTTGTTCGGGGAACTGGTTTTGGCCGTAGCAGCGGCCGGACGACATCTCGAGGATACGTCTCGAATCGAACAGCCACCGGTGGTACCATCTTTGGCCGCTCCAGCGGTATGTCGTTCATGATCCAAGTAGGCTCGTTCGGACCGTAGAATAGCTGCACAACAACGTCGTCATGCAAGAAACAAAATAATAGCACCGTCAGTCAGTCACTATCTATCACCTCAAGCTCAAGAAAGAATCATGAATCCCGAGCAACAAACTTGAGCTCAAATTTAGGAGCTGGGACCCAAGCTTTTAGCTTTTAATTCGGAGATCTTGACACCAACAGCTTTCAGAGGCAAACGGAACACCCAGAAACTCACGATGTCCAGACATGATCACTGCTTACTTACCTCTTGCATGGTGGGTATCATATTCGGCATCTCCATAGTACGTCTTATTTCCAAGTCTCCCGAGAGCTCTTCAACCTTCCGTGCAGCAGCAAATTTAACAAAGTAGTAGCACCAGATCTCAACTTTGCTTCCAAAGCTGTCTCACGATTGACACAAACGCCAGCTGATATATATGATATACCTCAAAACAGATTGATCTAGATTCTATACACAAACAATCCACTGGTACAACCAAAAGCCAGTGAAGTTCCTTATATGAACAAGAAAGAATAGCTGTACAAGATTCTCCTCCAGATGTTGCTTCTGTTCCCGACTATGTAATGCTGACCACTGTCACAACTTCATCGATTCTCATACAAGAGCTTGCATCTGGAATTGGATTTGAGAAAAACAACGAATTGAGCTGTACACTAGGTTAAGAAGTTGATGAAGCACAACTGATATATTCTGCAACAGATTTTCTGAAAGTCGAGCTTGGAATCGGATTTATACAAATGGAACCAAAAAAGAGCTTGGAATCGGATTTACACAAATGGAACAAACCAAATTAACACTGCACAGATCTAATTTTTTTTTCCTGGAAGTCTAAGTTGCTCGAGCTTGCAGGGAATTGAACTAGGGGTGTATGTAACAAAGCTTTGAATGTACAACAAATGTCTGCACAAAAGAGTAGATGAAACAAAAGTGCGAGTTCCGATCGATTCAAGGATTGTACAAGATGGGGAATACACAAAAGGAAGTGAGATTTTATACAGCACAATCAATTGCGTGTGTGCAGCAGATTTGATTCCAGAAGAGTCGAGGCTTTGCACGCACGCACAAGTGCTGCAATGGCGCTGGAGCGCCGAAGAATGCGAGTGGGGCCGAGGTCTAGGGTTTCGCAGATTTTAGGTTTTGCAACGTGTCAGGCACTTTCTTGGACTATCTTCACCGTTGAAGAAAAAATCGTGTGTCCACTACCGTCGGTTACGTAATCAAGTGACACGTGCATGTAATCATGCAAAAATCCTGTCCTGGATTGACATGGCCAAACGCTGTACGCCCATTGGGTTAGAGCCCACCCAACCCCACCCATGAAAAGCAGAAAAACTAGAAAAAATGGGGCGGTGGTGGGAAAAGGGGTACCAGTGGTGGCCGTGAGACTGGTCTCGCTACGTGGCAGGACTTGATGCCTTATGTGGTGATGACGCATTGCCTAGTTGTCACTAGCCATTGATAAAATATGTTCCAACCCAGGGGCCGAAAATGGGGAGGGCCAAAATGTCAGCTTTCGCGCAAGTAGTATGGAACAGGCTTCTTCTTTTCTTTTCTTTTTTTTTTCCCTCAATTTTCTAATATCGAAAATTTGGCGAAATTTTCCAAAAACTGGGCAACATTAGTCGAATTTTACTTACACTACAACAACACATTCTTCCAAAAATGAAATAAATAAATAATAATAAAATAAAAATCGAAAAAATCACTAGTAAAGTAACTAACTAACGCCGGATTGCTATTTTTCACCTATAAGGGTAATCATAATATTATTATTACAAATTTAAATATTCTTTTTTTTATATTCATGAATTAGGAATTTAAAGCTTCAATGTGTGTGTGTGTGTGTGCCACTTGACAAAATGGTTCAAATAAATATTTTTTTCCAATTTTCTTTTCCAATTAAAATGGTTTTTTTGAACAATTTTTTATGACTAATTTTCAGTGAATTTTTTTTAATTTGAAAAAACTCAATTTAGCTAAATTTCTTTAAATTGAAACATTGGATGTACTCTGCAACGGGTCCATATTTTGTCCTTATTCCATGTGTCCTTTGAAAGCTTGTTTGTTTGAATCTTGTTCAGCAAAGGGAAAGTGGACACAATTAAAAATGAAAAACTATAAACATATTCACCAAAGATATATATATATATTTCAGTCATTTTCAACATAGAAAAACAAAAGCTCAAATTGGCAAGTCTATAAAGCATCTTCTTGTCCAATAGGCTTTTTTACAAAAAAGATTGGTTTTATAGAAAAATGGGCTTTGAAAATGTTAATACCCACAATTTAATATTTGTTTTCAATGTAGCATGGTTTTCAATTCAAAAATCTTGCAAAATATAAGATATGTTGCACTTTGATTTGATTGAAACCACCACATTGAACATGATTATCCTAATTGACACATTTTCAATCCATCCCCACATTTGAAGATCAAAGAATATACATGATTTTCACATGTAGAAATGGATTTTATTTTTTTCGTATTACTAAAATGTTGCATGAAGTGATAGAATATATCACAATTATCAACCATTTTATTTTTCATACCTTGGACAATAATTTATTTTATTTTTTAAAAATTAAACATAACATGGATAGTCCAAGCTGTTAGGATTCATAGAAACTTTGGAAGTGATTTTGATCTTAAATCACCCAAGTCCATATGAAATGTTTTTCATTACACATAAGATAGGACAAAGGATAACATAGATCATCAAATCAATTAGTCATCTAAATTGCATGTCATTACTCAGACAAAGGGTGAATTATTATATATGACAAAGGGTGTTTGTATTACCACACACATGAATATTACCATTCATCAATTTAATCTCACAAATATCGTTTGATATATTCTTTTATCATCCCCATTTTGAATTTTAATTATTTTTTACATGCAAAGTTTATTTCCACATTTCACAAGTTTAAATACAATGAAAAATTTAACATGGTGGGATTTGAAAGCTTTCACACATCCATTGTTGTGTAAGGACATGATGTATTATCACTTGTGCTAACTTGAAACTTGAATTTCAAAACCTTCAATGCCCCTTACAACTTAGTATGAAGATTTTGTACACATGGTTGTTGATTATCAAACATTTCCCAAATTTTTATCTCATTATTTAGCTTTTTTTTTTGCAATGTAAGTATTAAGCCTACTCTCATTAGACCAACTATTATTAATTTTGAGTAGCTCCCCATAGGAGAGTACAAATATTAGTTTCAATGGGTGAAAATTTGCATAAATGTCCATGGTATTTCTTTTTTGAATATTTATCTCATCAATTGATACATTGATAGATGACAAGAACATGTGAGATGAAGTATGAATGTAAATGAGACATTGATTGACACAAATAAAGTTGATGTGTGGGTATGGGTAAAGTGAATATCACAATAGTCAATGCCATCAACTTTCATACAATTGATGGAACTTGGTCCCGATAAACATTACATCACTTTTATTTGAAATAATGATTTGAGTTATTAATGACCTTCTTTGCATATTTGAAAAAATTAAAATTAAAATTTTTCTACAATGAATTTTATGCAATGAAAAGTTTACAAAATCTTCTTGCCTAAAATGTTAAGGTTCTCCAAATAGTTTTACATCATGACTTAAGAGGCAAATTTTAATAGATGTAAGGTGCACATGTTTTTCTTTCACTCATTCATTATAGGAGTTTCCAAATTACTAGAACAAATTATACATTCATAATTCCTATTTTTATTCTTGAAAATATATTCACTTGTAGTTTCATATTTTGTTGATTTTTGAGTTCTTTGGCACTTGAGGCATACAAAACAAGTATCACAAGTCTAAAAATGCGAATACCTAATCACATGGGATCTAACATAAAACACCCAACAATTTGCATTAGATTCAAAAAGTCTTGAATTTATTTCTTCCCCTAGCTATAATGCCCTAGAGGATCATCGAATTGGGTACAACTTTGCACAAAAAGATAAGAACCACATGCATGGGATATACTTCCAAAAGAACAATTACAATAATTTATTTGAATTATTTTGAAAGACATTACAAATTAGTTTGTACATCTTGCTCAATGTTGAACTATTAATCAATGTTCAAATGGTGTGAAGTCCCAAACTTTTTCTCTTTTTTTAATCATGGTCAATGGAATCATGACAAAACATTAAATCAAGCATTTGAAAATAATGAAGCAAGCATGTTAATCAATGGGGTTGCTAAGATGTAGAACAACATCATTTAAATATCATAACTTACAACAATGAGGAAGAAAGGACCAACTACAACTTTGACATGAATAGAGGAGAAACGATCGTGGACTAAGTGTTGAAATTACAAAATATGGGGCACTCTATCATTATGTTGCAACTAACGATGAAGGTTCCCAAGATCATTTCAAAACAAGCCATTCCCCTTCACCATGGCATTTTAATTTAAACTCATGGTGGCATTGGTGTAAGAAATGACACCCATCTAATTAATGTTGTGAATAACCCAAAGATTGTAGCTTAGTCATGCCCAAGCTACACTAAATAACAAGAATTATGCAATGGCATTCTACTAAATTTTCAAATTATTTTATATCATACATTTGAGTACAACCCTAATCAAATGTGGTTGATTATGATGAAGCAAATCCACAAAGCTAGTCATGGAAGAAAAACAAATGTGTTGTTAATAGAGGTTTCATTACATGTCACTATTACAATTCATGGTTTTTCAAAAGGTCCAAGTTGACTAACAAATCTTTTCTTATTAATGGACATGTACATTTTGATTAAAAGCCTCACTTGAATGACATGTGTATTTTTTGATTGGTAAAAACACACTACACTCACCTTTTTTGAAAGTCACAATGGCAATTCTTTTTGTGTGAGTCAAATATTGTTGCATTGTATTTAAATCTATTTGAAAAACTTAGCAAAAATGAGATGAAAAATTGAAACCTACATTATAATGTTTCAAACCCCAAAAAAAATTACCAAAAGGATAAATGTTCAATTCAAGGTGGACTTTACAAAAGATGATACATCCAATATCATAGTCCAAACTACCCCAAAAAATTTAACATTATGGATTATTTTTTCTAGTGGAGCTCGAAACTAAGCCTATAACTTTTTACCACCACACATTGAAATACCATAACACTTAATATGAAAAAATCAAACAAGAAAAAATCTTTCAAAAGTTTTAAGATTTAAAATGAAAATTTCAAATTCGTAAAGTCCATTTCAATATCTAAATTGATTTTTTCAAGGCCCATATTTTTAAAGGTTTTTAAAAAGTTCAAATTATGGTGGTATGAATTTGGAAATGGAAAAAAATGTGAACTTCAACATCATTTAAATGTTGTTTTTGAAAAATCACTAGATTTGGACGATAAAAATGAATTTTCATCTGCCCTTTTTGGGTGAGTGCAATGTGCATTTACCCTAATTAAAGTGACTTATTTGACTATTTATTAATTGAACATCTAGTCAAATTGAACAAAAAAATGAACACCTTGGTCAAAATGGCCAATGGTTTTTAGTCTTGATTGGGACATTTAATCAAGTTGGACAAAACAAAATGATATCTTTAGTCAAGATGGACAATGGTGTTCTAAGCAAATGGAACATCTTTTGCTACTTAATAAACAAATATAATTACAAATTAGGCTAAGCAATAGCATACGCCTACCTACATACCAACTTACTTACCTACCTACCTCCTATTTCCCACCTACCATCCTACAAACCTATATACCTACCTACCTAATTACCTCCTATGGCCTATTTATTTGCGATCTACTTATGTACCAAACTACTCATTCTTCCCACTTACCATCCTACAAACCTACCTACCTACTTCCTACAACCTATTTACCTACCTATCAATTTACTTACCTACCTAACTATCTACCTCCTTCCCACATACCATCCTACAAACCTACATACCTACCTCCTATGACCTACCTACCTATTTACCTCCTATGGCCTTCTTACTTGCAACCTATTTACTTATCAAACTTCCTACCTCGTTCTTCCCACTTACCATCCTACGAACCCACCAACTTACCTCTTACGAACCATTTACCTACCTATCAATTCACTTACTTACCTAACTATCTACCTCCTTTTTCCCATGTACCATCCTACAAACCTACCTATTTAACTAACTCCTACTTCCCACCTACCATCCTACATACCTACCTACCAACCTCCTACACACTTACCCATTTACTTACCTACATGCTTATCTTGTACCTACCTAAATTTTTTCACTTAACTACCTCTTACTTCCTACAACCGAACTACTTAGCTACCTACCTCCTATGGACTACAAGTTACCTACTTACCTACCCCCTATACCTACCAACCATTGTGCAACCTACCTATTAATTTCTTACTTACATACATAACTAATAATGTGAAATAAACAAATGAAATTAAAAACTTGACAAGTTTTGTCAACTTTGGAAAATGTAATCCATTATAAAGGACTTGGATTATCATTAGGGAGGTGCAGGGTTGAATTTTTATAATTGCAACCTATATACATGCTTTAAAAAGTTAGGATAGGTAGGTTAAGCTAAGTAAGTTAAGTTAAGTAGGTTAAGCTACCATCTACCTACTTGCCTTTTTACAACCTACCTAAACCTATATACTACCTACCTACACAAAAATATTATTTTTGATAATAACCCAAAAAAATAATACAGTAAAAATTTAACTAGTCAAATGGTCCACTATCCATTAGTCAAAATGAATAATCAAATGGTCCAACATTTTGCTAGCCACAAAGACCACCCAATCAAGTTGCCAAATCCAAATCAACTTGTCCAAATTGACAAGATGGTCTTTTTGACACATGTCCAAATGGGGTCCTTTATATTGGATTCTCTAGTAAAAAAAACATGAATTATAGTAGTGTGTGTATGATGTCATTCTCAAGGTCAAAGAATAGATGTCAATTTTGACTTGTGTGAATGCTCAAAAACAACACATCCCTAATTTTTTTATCTTCAAAAGAAAATTAGCAATGAGAAATTACATTACTTATGAAAATGGCATAATAATTTGGATGCATAGAATGGATGATATGAATTGGCATTTATTAGCCATTAGGATATCATATTTTGTGATAGTTGTCCACAATTTGGGGCTATAATTGTTTCATAAGCATTGCCATTTGCTCATATTAAATAGTCATTTCAACCATGCAGTCACATGAAATGTTGTTGCACAAGCGTTAGATCTCTTCACCATAATTGTAGGCATACATGGCATTTCCTCTAATATAAGATGTTTGTTGCTTTAAGCCATTCAAGACTACATCTAGAGATTATTTCAATGTCTAGAGATTAGCATTTACTTTCATTAAACACTAAAAAAGGGAAGACTTTGTTAAATGGATATCTCTAGGACATAAAAAACATTGCCACCATTGAAGTACATTTGGAAAGGGTGTAAAAGCCCACATAAGAATTTGGGCATTCAACAACAATGTTATGCAAGGGAGGATGATGTTGATGGCTTTCAAGTTGCAAAGTGTTTGTTAATCATATGAAGTCCTTAAGCAATGATGACATCAATATGAAAGAAATGATGACATCATCCTGTCTCTTTTGGTCTACTGGATGCCCATTGGACCAAATGTAACTAACCATTGTGACATCTAATTAGAAGGTGGAAATACATGAAATTTCAAAAGGATTCATAAATAAAAACATGAAACTTACATTGCAAACTTTGCTTTAAAAGTTTTGTGATTTGAAAATGTTGCCAAACACTCCTAGCTATAAAACATTGTTAAACACATTATTGATAATTCAAAAACTTTCATGTGCATAGTTTAATTAAATGCCATAATTTTATATGAAAAAACCATTTGCATTCAAGTATAACCATTTTCTTAAGGAAGAAACAAAAAACACTATGAATGAAAAAAAAAAAAAAACAAAAAAAAAAAAAAAAAAAAAAAAACTTGAAAATATCACTAGAAATAATCACACCTCTTGATAATCCAAGTTGTTGAAATGTAGTCCAACAACTAAACAAAATAAACAACTTGAAGGTTTTTGTAAAACATTATTGTACAAAATAATTAAAGGGCGCTAATGAGAATTTTTATTATGAAAAAGTGGTAAAATAAATTATTAATGGTACCAAATAGAAGGTAAGAAATCATAAATACCTCCATTGTTTTAAATGAAAAACTACCATATTTATAAAGTTGTCACATTTCTAATAAGTTTCTAAAAGGTCTAGTTGGTGGCTAGTTGGTTGCCACTAAAATAAAATCTAGGGATTGATTTTGATATCCCAAACTAGGGATTGGTTATAGAAGGTGATGGATTAAAAATTCATGATTCTTACGATGGAAAAATATTAATGACAAAAAATGGTCAAACTACACATACTATTATGTAAATGTGATTAATTATTATGCATGAATTTATGTCATTTTGAAAACATTTCAAGTCATATAAAAAATGAAAAATGGCTATGAAATCATCAATTATAGTGCTTTAAAAAAAAATTTAAGCACTCCATATTCATTATCCATTGTTTCACATGTTCCCATAATATATTTTTAATATTTCATTTAATAAACATATTAAAATTTTGTAACATTAATATAGTTTTCGACACTAAAACATGAAAAAAAAAACATTGGTTACATTTGTTATGACTTATATTAATGTGATTGCATTCAACTATTGGTCATTGCAAGGTGAGGTGGATCATTTTTGGTGTCACATTATAATTTTTTATAAAATGTTGTGCATTGACATGCCATAAAATTATCAATATGCAAAATTTATCATTGGATTAAGATTATCAACTTAAATTTATACGAAAACATATATTTCTTTAAAAAATGGTAACATATATATATATTGAATACATAGAGCATTAAACTTTTGAATTAAAAAAACATGAAGTGGATTTATATTTTTTCTATTATATAAATCAATTGTTTTAGTGATTTTCTTGAGATATTTTATATGGACCTAATATATGATATATCGAAACAAAAAGAACATATAAATGCAAAAAATTTGTTAAAAAAACCTTATAAAAAAAATTGTGGTTCCATGCCTTATTTTCTTGAAAGTTCATATCGTAATTAATATTATATTTTGGTGGATTTCAATTTTTTAAAACATATTATATGTTTTAAAAATGTCTTTTATTATTATTATTCATATGAACTTCATTAGTTCATTAAACATCATGTGATTTTCACTTAACTATTAGTAAAATGGCAATTGGGTTGTGAACAAGGGTAAGTTATATGTAATTCAACCCCATGGCTAGGATAATCATCAAATCAAAATACACAAGAAGTTCTTAGATTTGGAAACAACATTGTAGTTTTTGATCAAGAAAGTGAAGCAATGTTGTTTGCCCTCCCCAAGGTGCTGAAATGACACTTGATATTATTGTGATGGGGAAAAGGTAAACATCCACCACATAACTATTTTTGTTGTTTTTAAAAACAAATTCATTTGCACCTTTGAATTGGTCAGGGGGAAAAACCATATGACTATTGTAAGAGATGGAGGTAATCAATGGGTGTGTGCATCCACACAATATAAGGTCAATATAACCTATCAATTATAAATTGAAACACATTATGGGCATCCAATGCCTAAACACTTGGTAAAGAGCCAATTACCAAAAACCTTCAAGTAAGGAAATCAATTTAATAGTAAATTAAACTAACAACAATTGTGTAAACCTCATGTGTGAATTGATTATGGGTTGAGAATAATAAATTTCCAATGGGTCATTATTTGAAAACTAACAAAAAATGGTTTGTGCATTTATAGGAATGTTTACTAATTTATGCATGGACCACATGTGGTGTGGTGTGGTGTGGCTTTATGGGGATAAACTCCATTAGTTACCTTTGCAATATGCAATCATGCTTTCTTAATTACAAATATTTCATAGTATAACAATAAATTATCAAAAAATGAAGACATATAGTTTTCTCACGATGACTATTTATTTTTGAAATTGCATTGTTGGTTGTGTGATAGTGAAACCAAAAAAAATGAAATTTTAGTTGATATTGTTAATTAGAATAAAAGCAAGGTGCCTAATCCAAATATGGACTTAAGTTGGAACCAATTTGACCATCATCCCATTATATTACAAACCATCCTTCCAATGCACATCCCATGCCCTTAATTCTTATTAATAAATCACAATATATTATCTTCACATTTACCTTGTCAATATTGTGAACAATGGGGATGGATGATTGTGAATTCTTCAACCTACTACGAACAAAAATTATATTATACAATTTATAGTTCATTTAAGCAATCAAAATGACTAAAGCTTTCAACATTAGAAGGTGAATAAATGGTTACAATAGGAATTGAAAAATAGATGGGTGTAATCTCTTACACATGAAATCAATATCATGAATCTAAACTTGAAGCATGAAAAAAGATATAATGTACAACAGGAAGGCATTTGATGCACCATGTTATGTGAAATTTAACATTAGTTGAATCATTTACCATGTGTCCTAGGTGCCAAAGTCATTTAAACATAACATGGGTTGGCAAATCCCTTGTAGTTATACATCATGAAATAAGCAACCATAAAAATCAAGTTCAAGGCATGTTTGACAATCAAACCTAACATTCAAACATGTGATCAATTTGAACAATTTGATGGTAACCATTGTGTATTGTGTTGAAGAACAACACCTTTAGTTATTATAAGTCATGAGATCCTTAATTATATTATTAAAAAATCAATAAATTGCACAAAAATGGTTGATGAATTCCTCAAATCTTAAATGTGGTTTTAAAACTTGAATAATCATTCTCATGATTTAAAAATTAATAACAAAAATTGTTGAACCTAATTTACCACATGTACAAAAAAGGTTCATTTGAAAACTTGTAACATTGTTTGTTTTTTTTTTGGGAGAATGTGATCATTTATTCAAGAAAACACCTTTGAATGGACTTTCAATATAAAAAATCAAATAGATGAATTTAATTATATCAAAATTTTAAAAAATTATGCCATATATCCATAGTTACGAAAAATATGGGTCAAGGGGACAAAAGGGATTTCTAGTTAGATATGACACCACATTATTTATATGAAGTATGAAATAAAAGAATAGAATTCACCATCATGGGTCAAAATTCATTAATAAACTAATTATGATTTCATAACACATAACAATGAAAATGTCAGGTGAAGGTAGTCAATGCATGGACAATGAACACTACATTATATATTTTTAATTAGACAAATTTATTATGTAGGTCCTTGTTTCATCTACTGGAAATTGAAAAGTGGTCACATCATTGGGCAATATATAGATATATTATATCAAACTTTCCAAATTGCTCAACTCATCTTACACATTTCCACACATGATATGTTTAGCATAACCTACCCAATAATGAGTAAAATGTTTTTTTGCATGCATTCACTATCTTTTATTAAAATACTAGACTTTTGCATAAATTCATAAATTTCTTATTCAAGCCACCTACAAAGATGAAGATGATCAAATTAACCTACACATTCCAGTAAATAAAATTTGAAATTAAAGAGCACTATAAGTTCGTTTTTTTTACCATGATGGATTTCTACTATAAGGATGATTTCTCTAAACCTTAAGTATGCTTGTTTGAATGTGAAAATTTCTTTTGTTTATGGAGTTCATTTTTCCTAAATTTTCACATTCATTAAAGTTTTTGCATCAAACATATTTTTGTATAAATTTCATGGTTGTAAAAAAGAAAAATGCAACATACCAGCTTTAATTTCTTAATTGATGACATTAACATGATACTTTCAATCGGAGCAAATGAATATCTTGATGAATCATTGTAACTCAAGACCTCTTTGGTGGCAACCCCACACATCTACCACACTAAGAGGTTTAATGGTTATACAATTGTTGATAGCAACCTTGGTCTTTGCATCATAACCCCAATGGATGTTAACATCCCACCATAGCCGAGGATGTTGCCATAGCTTCCCTTTGATTGTAAATTTTTCTTTGAATCCTGATTCTTGAAAACCTTAACCCTAAGCTCACATTTACAATTTTATTGCAAATCACAATTTGAGACCTTTTATTCATTTGCACCCCAACTTTCAACCCTCTTTCAATATCCTCCTTACAAATTATATATCAATAATTAGTCTACAATTTGTTCAACCTTCAAAGGGGAATAGGAGTTGCCCTCAAAAACAAGCTCACTTGAAGAATGTTTCACCAACTTGTAGCTTTCAAGTGCATCTTTTTAACTACACACCATGAATTTGTTTATTAGTACCATGGTCATGAGCATCATATTGAAAGGGGAAATCACTAATTTTTTAAGTGTTACAAATAGTGCGCATCATGAACAAATGCAAAAGTATCAATTTGCTAGAGGAACTACAAGCCTATCTTTGAACTTCGCCATCACAATGTATTCATTGTATATAGCAAATTGTGCACTTACAGTCTATATCGTTTTGAAAAAATGATTAGGATATTGCGAAAGAAGCACCAAGATACACTTCATGTGTTTTATGTTCATCATCAAATAAATATTCATACAATTATTGTTTGTTTTGCTTATTGTCTCCACACCCACACTTTCTTAAATATTTGTTCAGCACCAAACCATTTTTCTCTTTGGTATTGGGTGTATTTATTGACGTGAGTACAAAAATTCATGCGTTTAAGTAGTCACAAAACCCATATCCAAGACGAGACACTAGTGGAAGTTCTAATGAGATCCATGAGATCCAGAATGAGTTTTCACCTGTATGAACTTTTGGGTGACAAAATCTTGAAAAAAATCAAGCTTACAAATGAGTTGCGAATTGCCAAGAGGAGCTCCAAATTGGCAGAAAGGATCATATGAGGTTCAGGGAAATTTTTTTTTTTCCAATTTTTTTGATATTGAAAATTAGCCAAATTTACACTAGGGGGAAAATTTTCCAAAAATTCCCAATTTCTTTTGTTGAAAAGAAAATTATCCCAAAAGAAACCCTGGTGACACATGCTAGGCAAATCCAAAACTTGCCCGCAGTGCTCCTTTAACTACTTTTTTTATGCAGCCGAAGTGATGATCATGGATAGGAAGATGTAGAAGAAAAATTGATGATCATCCCTAAGAAGATTCTCTCCCTTTCTTTCTTGAGTACTATTTTCATCCCCAGTTTCGCTGAAACTGGGGCCGAGTAGGGATGATTTTACTACCTCGGTTGCAACTTACAAGAATAAGGCTGGCCCTGTAAATCCTAGTGGCGACCTTGTACAGCATAAGAGCATCTTCACCAGTGCTCAGTATGTCACTGTGGATAATAAAATTAAATGTCTACGTATAGCTGTTTTTCTTTTGGCAACCCCACCAATAAAACTGTAACTGGAACCGCATATACGTGGGAACTGCTGTAGCAAACCACCTGGACCAATCGTTATGATTGACTAATCAGAAATACTCAGCCGCAGTAAGGTCCAACTTATTACACTCGGTTTTTGAGGTGCACAACTGTGTTGCAACTTTTACCAGCCACGGCAAGCTGTACTAATTTGGTGCCAAAAAAACCAATTTCCTGAGATAAACTGACACATTTTGACTTTTTCACAATAAATTTTACTGTCTGAAGTACCATACTGAGCACCGGTGGAGATGCTGTAGCCTGTCTCAGATAGGTGCAGATCTGACTATACACAGAATAGGTACCCTCTGAACGTAACGTACAGTGTAACTTTAGCGTGATGGAGCCATTCCATGTAGGAGTTACACTGGAAGCACCATAGGGTGAGCTGCCATTCCATTGGACGATAACGGGTTCTCCCAGTGCCTGTTCCAGAGCATAATGGTTTTCCCCAACTATTGATTCACATCTCAAGTGTGTTCTCCAACATAAAAATTCACATTACAAGTGAAACTGATGACACCAAAAGTGAAACCAGAAAATAGCTGCCTATTCCATCTAGGAAAAAGCCTAAAATGTGCCTGAATATGATAGAGACCCAGAAATCAGTTACAAATAAATAAACCACTCCAGCATATTATCAGTAACGGAATCAGCTGTGCTGCACGGCAACTGATGAGTGGCTATGACCCAATTCACAACTGGAATTCCATACAATCATTGAAACCATATTACCCTGAAGGGGAGAGTGAATGATCATGATAAATTATTGTTTCGTAATGTTGCCATGGAAAGTGAATTTTTTTTTCAGAAAATAGACAATTAGCAGCCTTCTTGAGGACCATAATGAATAGTCATCCATGGAAAATGCCACAACCCAATGAACATTACGCAATATATTAACAACTTCTGAGGTTTAGTAAGGCCTCTCTGAGTGAGGCTAATTTGGGTCCATGCACAGCTCCTCCTGCCTCATGCCAGGCCCTCTCTCCTTCCTGGAATGGCCTTGGTTTTTGGGGGTTCCTAGTCCTTACCCTACACATAAGCCAGCAGCCCCTCCAGCAGCCCCTCTTCTGGAAGTGGCCTTCCCTTACACAAAACAATTGCTTGAGTATCTGTTGAACAGAGCCCAGGATCTAGCCCTAGAACCTCTCTCTTTCTTAAAGGCCAAGTCTGTGATGACCTTTTCGAACAAGGGGTGTGTTACACTGTGGCCTTGCCATTTACATTAAAAAGTAGCTTAAGGAAAAAGAAGAATTACCGAAACTCAAATATTTCAGCATGCAAAAATATATTAATCTTCAAAAAATCCTCCAAAAGAAACCAAAAATCCATCAAATATTTCAGCATGCAAAAATATATTAATCTTCAAAAAATCCTCCAAAAGAAACCAAAATCCATCAAGACATTATAACTTTAAAACTAATCTCAAGTTTCAGCACAAGCCAAAGTATCATCTTTCCAAAATCCGTGTATAAAAATAGACCTATTATTATTATTACCTAGTAAGGGCCAAAATCCCTTAAGCTACTACACTCTATACTGAATCTGAATACGATATCCTTGCCTTGGTAGGCAAGGCCAACAAATATCTCTGCTTCAAGCCCCTACTATGAAGCCCCTGCTATGAGCCACCCATGATTAGCCATGCAACTACCCAATTATACAATCATGGAACAATAATTCTTATAATTGACTCAAAAAAAAAACCATATTTTAACTCATTTTCACACATAAAATTCAAACCAATGTGGGATTTTCATGTTTTGATTTTATTTTTGTGATGTGCCATTTTCCCCTAAAAATGGAAATTTTGCCTGATTTATTGGTAGTTTGTTGTTTTGAGTGACTTTATTCTGGGACATTATTCATACCAAAATTATGGTGGTGGGCCAATGAAGGCCCATTAATTAGCCTGACATCAGGGACATGCCATAATGGAGGTCCCCCCTTCCCCCCCAAATATCATTCCCAACCCCTCAATATTTAGCTTTTTTGGGCTTTGATGTGCACCTGGGAGGGTAGGGAGAGGACAAAATTAAGAGGAAATGAAAAACAAAGTTGGAAAGAAGGACATGGTCCAGAGTTGATTGAGCCCTAATTTTCATGTGTGCCCACCAAGTGGCCCACCAAGTGCATGAATTGGTGGTGCCTAGATATGTGCTAGCTAGTAAGCCTTCTTATGGGGTCCCCAAATATGATGAACCCCTGACCTCAGAAAAAAGGAAAATTAAACACAAAATTCCTTCATAATCTCTCCATGGAGTTAACTTAGTGATTAAATTAGATTTGAGATTATTTTTTTTGAGAAAATCGAGAATGCCATAATGGTTTTTCTTTGTTTGGATGTGGGGTTCCATTATGCAAAAGGATATATTTCACTACTTAATTTTCCAGTTATTCAATATTTATTTTTTAGCATTTAGGCAATAGGATTATTATTTTTTCCTTGCGGACCATGTTTGTACACTTGATGTTCCCAAGTATCTTACTATTTGTGATGCAATAGGTTTTGGTTTTTAAAGCAATGGCAATAAACAACATTCAAATATCTTACTATTTATAATGTATATAGGTTTTGATTTTCAAAGTAATGGCATTAAACTATATTCAACTGTCTTCTTATTGGCATAGCTTGAAATGAATATGAAAGCAAATCGCCACCTTACCACACAACAATCACTCTCATGCAACCAAAGTTCCAAATCTCAAAACTACACATTGACACAAGAACACATTCTATGGTTGCACTAAGATCTTTTCTTGAGGAATTGAACTCCGACTTAGGAAGATCTTGCCCATGCAATAGAGGAGTCTTGCACTCACATGAAAAAACCCCCCCTAAAAAATCCCAACTTTGAAACATCCACACCCAAACAACTTGGATTGTTGTAAATAAGTTTTTCTTGCAAACTTGACCTACATTCAAATTGCATATAAGAATGAAATATGCATTCTTAGTAAACAAATGTTTCAATAGCAAATGGCAAATTTGCCCTCTCAAAATAATAGGTAGAATTCAGAAGGCAACTTGTAACTCTTTGTGCTATAAAACAACATAAACAAAGTTTACATTTTTCTAGCAATTAACATAACATTTAATGCATATCTACTTCCAAGCTATCATGGTTTCATTGGAAGAAAAATTAATGATGGTATAAAAGTTTAGGTGAGCATGCAAACATTCAACTTGAAATGTGTGGTTAGTTGATTACACAACTTACTTTTCATGAAAAATAAGTTGTTGAAAGTTATTTCATCCTCCACTAAACTTAACACATGTACCATGGCTACTCCAACAACTTTCATGTACTCATTTAGCTTGTGAACCAAAGGGGAGAAGCTTTGATCTTGAGCCATATCCAATCAACTAGGTTCACATATGATGTTTCTTTTGTCACTCCTTCAACATTATGACTCATGATGAATCTTAAAGAAGATGTTGACACTTCAAGTTGCCTTGAATCCAAAAATGATGGAATCACAACACCATTCACTATGAGAAACTGGTTTTGTGAAAACTTCACTACCCTTCAATTAAGTGTTTATTGCAATTGGTGTGCAATTATGCTACATTTGTTCCATGGAAATGTGAGGCATTTAAAACTAAAATGTCATTCAAAAACTCACAAGTTCTATGATAGTTGCATATTAGTTCCAAGATGGACCCTTATACAATTTTAATACACCCTATATACATGATTGTAATCAACCTATTTTCACTATGTTGGCAAGGTGCATGAAAGTTGTTGAAATCAACTAGTTTTCAGTTGTAATTTGACGTACAACCTTGACACATACAATCATGTCTACAATCATGCCACATGTGTACACAATGCCACCATGGTGCAATTGCCAACTAACACCACAATAATTGGTAGTTAACATTTTTGTAATTCCATTGAGATTATACATTTACCATGCAATTAAATATCATTTGCAATTGATGTACAACTAAGTTTCAATTACTTACACAAATTTGAAATTTATGCAAGATATGCAAGGGCATGTGACACATGGTTGTAGCTTTTAATAAATCTTGAAACTTACATCTATGGTTATTATGCATTTGCACTTAATGTCAAAAATAATATAAAAATTTAATAAAAATTTGAATGTTCTTTTTAATTTTAAACTTGTTGGCTTCTTGTGAAACAACTAATAAACATGTTATGTATAACTTTTTTTTACATTTTTGTCTTTTAATTTAGATAATGAAATGTCCAAGTTTTTTTTTAAATCATTTAATAGCATTGACTAAAGATGTTTGATTTTTTGTTGTTAATTTTTTGTTTGACTTTTTTTTCATCAATTGAAACCACCAAAATATAATCATTGATGATTGTGTGAAAGTTAAATAGCTTTTAATTTTCTAGTGTATTGAATAGAAATATTCAAGTTCAACACCCATGTTGTTTTGTGCATTTGCAATATCATTCATTGTTCTTATGCATAAGAATATTATATTGTTAGGTTGTTAGTTGTTATGCAACTAAAATGAGTTATTGATTACAAACTTTGATAATGCAGGTCCCAAAACACCCAATCTCAATAATATTTTATTTTAAAACAATGAAGGTGACAATAAGTTTACATATGCATGTGAGAAAATTCAAAACCAATATATTCAAAAAAACATTATCACACATTATTTTGAATTTAAATGGTTGTTTGTAAATGTCAAACTCGTAGTTTAATCATTATATGGCACTGACATATGTTGTTTATATTCCATTTAAATGATAAATTAATAATGGCATTGTGTATACATTTAGGTGGGATGGGCTATAATTGTAGGTTATACGAAAAGAAAATTGCAAATTGCAAATTTATCAGAGGTTGATTCCAAACTAGAATTTTTTTAAAATAAACATTTTACAAGTTGTAATGTTTCAAAATGTCTTCGTGGATCCTAAGATATCAAAAGAAAAACAAATCTTTTTTTTTTATTCAATGTCTTTTGGAATCTTTGTGTCATTTCAAAAAAAAATTGAATCTTTGTGTTTTCCAATTTCACACACATGTTTACATGCAATTTCATACAAATGTAAATATATGTTGAGATTATTTCAAAAAATTAACATGATTTTTTTCTTTGAAACCAAGCTAGTTTCCAATAAATACTTTTCCTTTAAATACTTAATTCAAGGATTTAATCCCCACTTGTTTAGTTGATTTGATGTTTATCCACCCTAATTGCTTCCAAAATTTCAATGAATAAAAAACAGGGGTGACTAATTAAATCTCCCCTTGGATGATAATTGGGCAATCTTTTGTACAATTTGAATCTTATATATATATATATGAAAATTTTCTAAAATTCAAATGTAGACCCTTATTTTTTTTTTGTCATTTCATCATCATTAGTAGTGCATAACAATTTGAAGCCCAAGTTAATAATGGCATTGTGTATACATTGTTGATTAGTTGTATTATAGTTGTAAACTAAATACACATGTTGTGTTTTAATTATGTTATTTTTGTAAAAAAATCTTACTTGAATTTAAAATATGAACATTAAGTTGTTTTTCACATTGTAATGAAATTATTTTTACATTGCAAATGTGCAAACACCATTTCACATTTGGCAACTATGAAAATATAGCTCAATTTTTTAATAGAGGAAAAGTGAACCACTTAACATTATATGTAGCAAAATATTACATAAAATATTTTATAGCAATATTTTTAACATGTTTTAGCTTAACACTAAAGATGTAAATAAAATACATACCATGGATCACCAAAAATGTTCACATGAATATTGTATTTTCCAACATTCAATATTAATACATATAGTTTTAATATTGCAGAAAAATGTTTGTATTTATTTATGTAATAAAATTATGCAATGCAAAACTATTGTTGTCAATTATAATGGACACAAAATAATACTATCCATAAATGGACATTAGTTACAAAACATTTCCATCAACAAACTGATAAGTTATTATTTAGAATTAATTAATTGAATTCAAGTTGTAACATAGTACCATTGACAAAATTCATTAGTCACCCCAAGTATGGCATGAAAAAAAAATTAAAAAGGCAAAATAGACTGTGGAATTGTATGGAAGCACAATGGGAGCAATTGATTGAAGAATTGAAGCAAGAAGAGAATGTAAATGGGGTTATATGAATTACAAAATTTTAAACATTTAAAAAGATTGGTCAATGAGTTGGACAAGCATGTGACGTTGGTTTCGAAAAGAAGATACCAATTTATTAATTTTCTACCAACCTTTTAAATTAGATGTTTTTGCATTCCTTGTTCAATGGTGGATATTTATTTTATAACTTATGGGCTGGATGGAGTAAGTTAGGAGGTAAAGTAGGATAAAAGTTGTCACAACCCTAACCTTGGGCTCGCGACAAAGGCACGGGCTTGCAAAAGGGCGAAATGAGAGGGAGACCTAGGAGGCACATCTTATACTTTCGGGAGTGCAGGAGAGTGTGAGAAAATGAACCCTCACACTCCCAAGGCAACTCCCACTTGGGGAATTGGACTCCCGAAGGACTCCCGAATCTTCAAGGAGCAATTGTAAGGGTCAAAACCATTAGTTTGAAAAATTCTTTATACCATTGGAAATCTATTGAAACTTAGATGTCTAAAATGGGTTCGCATCACCCATTTGGACATCTGAAACACAAGTTATGGCCAAAAGAAAGGTCGGGAGTCAAATTGGCAATTTGACTCCCGACCACTAAAAATCAAAAATTGACCCGATTTCCTTATGTGCAGGTGGTGTGTGACATACTATTGGAAAGCTCTCGACAAGGGCTACAATTTTTCTTCAGACCTCATTGCGATCGAAGGTCTGCACACAAAGTTATGGGGCTTCAAAGTCGCGGGAGTCCTGACCTTTGCAATTTCGGGACTCCCATTTGGGAGTCCCGAGACAAAAAGCCATTTGGATGTGGGCCTTGTGGAGAGGCACAGAATATATTATAAGGGGGAAGGTGGTGGCTTCCCCCAAGTCTGGGCCATGGAGAGTTTTGTGAGTCCGAGTTTGTTTGTGGCTCGTCCTATCACCAAAAGTGCTTCAATTATGCACTAACCAACTTGTTGTTTGGTTTGTACAGATCTGAGTGAGTGATTAAGTGCTTGTCATTCTTCCTAATCCCATCCTGGAGCTCTAACACACAAACCTTTTGGATCTAAAACCCAATAAAAGGGCAACTACCCACTAAAGTGGTCAATAAAACTATTGAAATTGTTAAAGTTAAGGTCATTGAACTTACATAATGGATTAACATATAATTGATATAGTTATATTTCTATTAGTTTAACAAACTCAACAAAATCGTGGATAAAAAATCCTACTTTAAAGCAAATTTAATTAGTGTGTGCACCATTTCCAACATGGGAACCATGTAAGGCAAACCAAAAATCAACTCTAAGTCACACAAAAGATCCAAGTTACTTTGTGTGGGCTTGCTTTTGGGTGCATCTTCACCACTAAAACATTGTACTTTACTAACACTTGTTTCAAAAGTTTAAAATGGATATCCAACATATTTTGATATTGTGTAGCAATTTCAAGCCTGGTTTCCAATGTTTTTGCAAGGTTAAAATTTTCTTAAAACCTATTTAAATTGTGCAAGAAAAATGCATATAATGATTGTAGCATACCTTCAATGTGTGCAACCAAATCCATCTTGTTCATAACCAAAATTAGGGTGAATCTGCACATTAAGGTGGTTCACTTTTTGAATCACAATGTCAATTTTTGTAGAATGCCTTTTCTTTGGACACCTTTAACGAATAATAAAACTTATCAAATTGAAAATTTGAGAACCATTATACATTAACAATTTGATTATAAAAATACATATGTAATTATTTATCAATAAAAGTACACCTTTTTTTCACAATGGACTTTTGAAGTACTTAAAAAAATATGGACTACTTGATAAATTAGAATGGTAGAAAATAAAAAGATTCATGTTCAATTCCACTCCAAATGTAGGGGGGACACTTAATGTAAAGTTTGTGAACCACATGTGTCATTCAACCATTTTTAAGGGGGTAATTAACTTTTGAATTTGTATATTTTCCCACCTTATTATTATTTAATTTTATAATATACACATACTTAGGCCACCTTATATTTATTTATAGTTTTTTTCCCAATCAATTTTAATACCCTATATTTATTTTAATTTTTAGAATTAAAAAATTTGTGGTTGAAAAGTGTATGTGGGGTGTACGTATGTATATAGAAACAAAAATGCAATTTACAAATATTTATTGGTTACAAAATCATCCAAAGAAGTTGCATCAAAACAATCTAACCAATATATATCTTTTTCCTTCTCATAATTCATGGTGACAATAGATATAATGGAATTAATGTCCACCCAATTGGTATTAGTCACATCATATTTTTATTGAGATTACCATGGGATTTACTAAACCAATTTAATAACACCATTACAATTGGGCCCCCAGTTATGTTTTAACCTATAATATTAAGTTTATTCATCATGTCAATAGAATGTTTTAAAAGTCCTCATCTATTTCCAATTCTCCTAATTCTCTACACTTTCCTTAACCACCATGCATGTTCCATTACTTGTGCCCTTACAAATATGAATGGGCTTTCTTACCTTGGAATTCTTATTAACTCATCATTTTGAACCAGTTTAATTGTTATCATCCTACGTAGTGAAAACATGGTAAAGTGTACAATTCAATTATGTTGGTAGTCTACTTGTCAAGCTAACAAGAAGCAAGACCAAAACCCATCATAAAAATATTATAAATTTAGTATTTTATTTAAATGATTAAAAAAACATTTTCACTATTATGAATTAATTTTAAAATTTTACATTATAAAAATATGTTTCAAGTAAACTTTTTAAAATATAAATAACTTTTGAAAGCTATTTTTTGCAGTGTAACATTCATTTCAAGTATGTGCCAAATATATTATACCAAAGAGAAAGTAAAATTTATTTATTTTCTTTCCTTTGAATATACAATGATTTTTATGTTATAACTACACAAAAATCTATTTCATTAAATTTTCTAATGAAAAAATACTTTTGGAACACCATATTGACTACCATAGTACCTTTTTAGGTTCCACAAAAATTACATCATTTTCATTTATGCTGAATTTTTCAAAAAAGTTAAAACATAATGTCGAAAATCTCAAAAATTCAATCTAGGTAGTTAAATTTGAACTCAAGATTAGTTCATCAAAGTAATGAAACCTTTCATCAATTTAACCAAAAGCATAACAAGAAATTAATGAAAATAGTAACAATGCTATTGAATTTATTCTTTATATGCTTAAATGTTCAAAATTAAAAACTCAAATGTCAAATTAGAATCTTCAAATTATATTAATTATTTGACACATTAATGCCGAACATGAAAAGGTACTACAGTAGTCAAACTCAAAAGTACTTGTTCTTTATTTTTATTATTCCAAAGTTTTTCAAATTTTGTAATCAACTTAACATAAACCCAATAGAAAGCACCACATTGGTTTCAAAATGAAATTTAAATAAAATTTCAATCTATTTTCTTATTTTTTGTCATAAATTATTTTAATTTTTATTCCATTCTAAATCAAGGACATTTAATTGTATACTTTAACATGCTTTCACCTTACACAAAGTATACCCCATAATTGTTGCCCATGCCTAACAAAGATGTACTACTAGATGATGCAACTATAAAATAAACATCTAAATTATTGAATACATGGATTTCTTCAACTAATGGCTACCTGCTAAAAAATTTAAATTTTAAACTTTTTTTTCCCACTTAAATATCATAAAAACAAAATTAATTTGATTTATTAACGTTACTTAATCATCATTATTTAACAACTAATTGAACCTATTAACATTTAATACCTTAAAATTTTAATGCACATGTTTTATTATTAAAAAAAATTCTAATATCAAAGATTTACACATACCATATATTATTCATAATTTGGTTTTTAAATATAAATAACCTTATATTTGATCAAATAAACTTATTTTTTACCCCACAATTAATATATTGCACCCTATATTTTTACTCGCGTATTTTTCAATTTTTATGAGTAATGTCCTTACCCCCCAAATTCCAAATTATTTGTAGCGATTCAATATATGGTGTAACATCAAATAATAAACTTTTATGTGAAAGTCTTATCTCAAAGTCATAGTCAAGTTTTAATTAAGGACTTTTGAATGGTCAAAATTGAGCCATATTTTCATAAGTCCTTAATAACATAGTTTTTTTCCTCAATTTTCAAATTTTTTTCTAAAGGTGTATGTATATGGAATATCTAGTTAGGTTCTTATTAACATGGACTTTATTACCATTAACCCCATGATACCAAAAAAATTCAAAAATTTAACAACATAGAATGAACTTTTGTTTATTCAAAAAATGAATCACCTCAATATACATACATCTAATATTAAATTCATCCAATATGCCATACAATGCACACCAAGGAGGTAAGGGGTTATTTTTCCCCTTGTGTAATCACCCCACTATGATGACCTTGAAACACATCATTTCCATCACATCCAAGGTAAGCCATGTTTCTTTTTGGCACACAATAGCAGACTCGACTAACAAGCCAAGGTAGGCCATGTTTCATAGGTAAGGTTTCAATAGTTGGCCATGGCCTTTGGAATACAACACTTTTGTTGCCTAAAGTTGTAGCCACTTAATTTTTTTCAAGAGTGAACAAAATTAGAATTTGTACACCAATCCATTGTTGATTATTAATAGTGGCCACCTCATTTACACTTATAGCAAAAAAAATCAACACCAACATGTATACTTTAAAGAAAACCACATCATGCATGGCATCTATAATTCCCCAACCATTTGTGTCTCACCAATGTTGAAGTGGGTTGTTCTTGACTTTTAGCAACATAAACAACTTTCACATTCATATTCCACCATTGGCCCCCCATGCATGAAAATATGCAAAACAATTGCAAACTAGGTGAGTTTTTTCTTCAACCTTAAATGAACCCCAAATTATAATATTTTTACAAAAAATTATACATTCCTTCCGATGTAAGTTCTCTCATTTTGGCAAAGAATCTTTGTTGTAGAAATATTTTTATATGACTCCACAAGTATCAACCTTTGCATTTTGACAACCAACATGTTTATGAAATGTGTTGTGTTTGGGGTTGAATAACTTGTCTTTCCCACCAATGTAGCTCCAAACTTTGTAACGCACATAATGCATATTTAATCCGTCATCCCATATGATGAACTTTGCCCATGGAAATTGACCAACTCATATATCTTTAAAAACTTGTGATCTGTCATAAGATGTATGAGGTTTTTTTTCGAAAGGCTTTTCTATGTACATGATGGAAAGAATGTTATTACAAAGAATCATAGATCCAAAAGGAAAGCTATTGGAAGGAGTGAAATCAAAAGGAAATTTAATGTTACTGGAAGGATTGAACAAACTAATGTGAGTGTAAAGGTAAAATAATGCCCAATTGTGAAATTGTATTTGGCGATTTATCAAAGAACAACCTAAACTTGAAGTTTATAAAGCATATGATTTGGACATATCATGTTGGTAGAATGAAAAAAAAACAACAAGTTTGAACAAGACAAACAATAAGAGGACTTAAAAAGAAAGGAAGGTTCACCTTAAAATGCAAATGTAAAAGAATGGAAAAAGGGAGTTTGATATGAAAGTTTGTCTTTTTTGCTTGATTTAAGTTGTCCATTCCATCATTACAAGCTTGCAACACTAGTCCAAAGCCATCTTGTCAAGTGTGCATTATTCACCATTAAAACAAATGTTCACTTCCTTCACCAAACAAAACCAATTAACATTTCATGCCAACAAAACCTACACAACTTACATTCAACAAAAACAACACTAAAGCAATGCAACTTTCAAGTAAAAAAATAGTTGTTACAAGCTTGCAACACTAAACCCCAACTACCAAAAAACTTTGAAGATCGAAGGGGGGATTCACTTGTTGGCAAGTCACCTATCTAAGTATGTTTAGTGAATCCAAATCTTTTTATTTGGTAATATTGGAGGCAAACAACCCCCTTTGACATCTAAAATTGGTAAACCTTAATTTATCATTGTCGTAATGAAAGCAAACTACTTTTTAAAATATAAAGGAGATTAACAATGTTTACATTTGACAAATTGATGGTTGTAGGCAAAGTGCAAACCATGAATATTGCCTATTTGGCTATGTATGACTTGTCACTAGATTTTAAGGTGACTTTGAAAATAAATTAAAAAAATAATAACAGGCCTTCTACACACCTTATTTCATTGTTAAAATCTAGTGACATCACCAAAATAAAACATTATGTGGGATTGACCAAAAAACTATTTATCTCATTTGCAATGGATGTGAATCACAAGGTATTCACAAAGAACTTGTGCAATTTTCATTGGATTTTTTTTCTTTGGTAGTAACAACAAGGGCAACAATTCCTTTTGTTATATGGGTTAATTCGCCAACTGGATATCTTCTATTTTGTATTATCATAATGTGTTGTGCATAATATCCTTGTAGTATTAGGTGTGTTTTGTGTAATGTAAAATTCTAAGGGCAAGCTTTACCAAAAATACCACCCCCCCCCCCTCCCCCTTAAAGACGAAGTTAAAGTAGGCCCAAATTTGTGAAAACATGACAATGTAACAACCATCATTGGTTTTTAAAAAACATTTCCAATGATATATAATGGGTACTTGTTGAATATCATAAAAAATAAAAAATAAACAACAATGAACTCTATGAACATGATGTTTTTTGAATAGCCCACAAAAATATTACACTTAGTAACATGTTGTCCAATTACATTACAAAAAATTGACCAAGCTTTTAAGGTGGTGGAAAACCCTAACCATTGATTACAATCATTGATAGTTATAATATTCATTGAGCTCCTCCATTGTTATGGCAATGAAATGCTTGTTCTCAATGCATTACACCTTGGAATTTAAGGTCTACCTTAGTTTCCAACACAATATCATGATAATAGGGCCTTGCCTTATACCTTCATGTTAAAGTATTCTCTTACAATTACAATGAAATTCCCAAATGTGAATATCATTTTTTGCATTCAACAATAATGTTGATTGGAAAAGAAAATCAAAACAAAACTTAGGTCAATGTAAAACAACATAATTTTCCCCAAATGTTATTAACCCACAAATTTAATTTCTTTATGTGTTTGGATCTTTTCTATTGTCATAAAAATAACTCAATCATTTATTTACCATTGCAACAAAGAGAATACATAAACCCAATTGTGCTAAGGTTGTTCATTTTGTGATGAAAGGTACATTATAGAACATAGCTTAGTTAAGCACTAATTAATTACTCTATGGAATTGTCAAGTTTTTTGAAAAATACATTCATACCATAACATTTTTTTCAAATTCCAAAAGTAAACATATTAGTTACTTTGTGGGCCAAAATCAAAAGCAGTCAGGACTATTTTGTTTATCACTTTATTAAAGTGGATAAAGATTGCAATTTTTTTTTGTTTAATGTTTTGCAAAACTAGTTGTTTAATTCAAATGCAATTAACAAATGTACAAACTTAAATGCCATGCAAGTAATGATTTGGTACAAATGAAGCCTAAAATCTAGCAATTTTCTTGGAAACTAATGCAATATCTAACAAACATGACATGTGGGGGGGTTGAACCCCAATAGAAAATACCATGCCCATTGTAGCACATGACTTATTAGCACAAGTAATGGATATTAATGTTTTCAAGAAAAAAAGGAGTTGACCTATGGATAATGAATTATTAATTGTTGTTTACCAAACAAGCAATGATTATGCAAACAAAGGCCACTAAAGAATAACAATTTTGTGGTTTAATCCTTCATTATAACCAATTGATAATCCAATTAGATTTCAAACAATGATCAAAGCACAAAACAAATGATTACACATAACATAGCAAGAGTCTTAACTTGCTTCAAAATAAAAGCATTTTACACAAGGGCGTTTACACATTACGGTGACCTTATATGGACTTCACAATGGCATTTTTTTCTATATTTCTTAGATACAAGAAAATAAATAAAATAAAAATCATTGAAATAATAAAAAAAGGGACTCACTTATCTAAAGCTATCATAATCAAGCTTCCAATAATGAAAAAATCAAATTAAAATTGTGGATAGCCAATAAGTAATGGACTTTTGACTTTTGCCCACACTTTTTGTCACACTTACAAAACTTATGAATATAGGCTTTTATCTTACAATGTGTTAGTTTTTTTTGTTTGAAACTTTGGGCTTTTGAATAAATTATGTTAAAGAAACTAAAGGTCCATTGAATGAATGGAATGTGATTTTAAATTATTATGTTATGGACTTTTTAAATCCCAAAAATTGTAATTATTTTTAAAACCATTTAAAGCATTTAAAAATAATTATTTAAACAAATTATTTTGTGATATTTTTTATATGTCTTATAGCATCATGATTTGAAATTGGAAATGGAAAAAAATTTAGTTTCAATAACATTTAAATATTCATATTTTAAGCTAATTTTGAACTACACTTAAAAGGACTTTGAAAAGGGACTTTAATTTGCTAAAATTGTGACACCCTAATGTGTTTTTTCCCACAACAAAAACACAATTTCAAGTTATGCATCAAACCCATATCAAGTACACATTGCCTTGCATTCTTAGATGACAACATCATAAGAAAAAATTTCAAGATTGTAAAAGTATTGGGAAAACATACAACTCACTAAATCAAGGTAAATGACAAGCTTGTTTCTTAGTTTTGTTGTCATGAACTTAAAGTGATGAAAGTGTATTCATCCTTGGACATTGATTTAACCACTTGGACAATTGTAATTTGAACCAATTTTTTGTACTCCAAGATCCGATGGTTCATAATTTGGTTAATCGCCAAACCTTTCAACAATTGAATGAAAGGATTGATTTATTGTGCAGGGGCCATGGCAACTCAATAATTGTTCTTCATGGAGAAAATAATGGTGGATTGTTAGAAATTCAACATTATTGCATCCAAAAGTTCTTCAGGGGGAAAACAAGTATGCAATTCACTAATCAATTTAGTAGCAACCACCACATGTTGTTTGCTTTCATATTTGACAATAATATAAACCTCCCATGTAACAAAATAATTACCATTAGTTTCCAATTAGTTTTCATGTGTTGCCCAAATGTGTTAATTATCATTAAATTCAAAGACCAAGTGGTGAACCCCCATGTTCAAGTTCATGATCCACTTCACATGCAGATATATTCATGATTATTTTTGCTAACCTATGGAACCTTCAAAACAAATCATTAGTAAAAGCCATAACAAAATCCACATAAATTATGTGGAGATCATTTTGGCATATCTTCATTGTAGCCACAAAATCATAAACAAAAATAGCATGAAGTTGGAAAATTTTCATTAAAACATTAACCATTTCCAACATCAAAACCAAGCACACCAATAACAACGAAATTTCCACATCACGCACCAACTCCAAATTAGAAGCATCTAAGGATATGGTGAGAAAATCAATGGCCATTTTCATCAAAAGTGGTTAATACTCACAAAAACCTATTTCACACGTGACAACATGGAGATTTAATGTGTTGTCACATTGTGTAGGATCTTGTTTCCTTTTGTTTCCATAATCTAGGCTAGTTTAGTAAACTTAAAGTGTTTTCTTGGGTTTTTAACAAAGTACCAACATGAAAATTACATGAGGTCTTGTGATTTGACAAACCAAAGAATGTTTACATAACCAAATTGCATCAATGAGCCATGCAATGCATTCCCATGATGAATGGCACATAATCTTGTTGCATTTACATTATGACACCATTCCACATTCCTCAAAACACATTGACTCCATTTGCCCTCCAAAAAAACTAGCTTTTAGAAATGTCTTTAAGTAAATGCCTCCATGAATCACTAGAGAATAGATGAGCACATTTGTGAGGCTATTAAAATTAAAGCCAACAACAATCCTTTCTATAGTTAAGAGAATAACAAATTGGCACCAATATTTTTAAACATATCCATGGACTAAAATTCAACTTTGATTGTCCATGTTAATGACTTCATTAGTGGTGAGTGCAACATATGCACTAGAATTCATGGCCTCTTTGTTGGCTTTCAAGACTCGGTTGTGGATGCAATCATCCATCTTCCATTTAATTATAAGTTAAATCATTCCAATGTTTTTTTAGGATTTTTTTTTCAATTTCAAAAAATCAAAGAAAGCCCTAAAGCTCTTGTAAATAATCAATGATCAACCTTTACTCAAGAAAAAATAAAATTGAAACAAATTGGATGAGTTTTTTCTTGTGTTATGAAACCACATTAAATTCAATTTGCTCCATGATAATGAAAGCGGCATTTCATGGTGGCATACTACACCTTGTTCTTCACATGTGCACTTTTTGATTCCACCATTGTCTACCTTCTTTCAATCTTCCTTTTCCCAACATGTTTTTCATAAAATTCCACTTTAAAACTAATATTTTCTCCTTTTGGTTGACACAATGCATTTAACTATAAAGAAAATTCCCTTGTTATTGAGAAGAACCTCTACTTAAAACATTTTCATCAATTAAATTTCTTGAAACTTTTAATTGACATCATTTAGAAATTTCCTAGGTCCACCATGACATTAAACAAAATTTTTAAAACATTTGATTCTACACCAATGACATGATCATGGTTCATGGATGATGAAAAATTAGGAGGAGCAATAAGATCAATGTTGATAAACAATGAAAAATCAAAAAGGGAAATAACAAAGTCATGGTTGGTGGATCGTGAAAAATCAAAAGGAGGAGCATGTTGCACAACTTTAACACAGTAATGAACATGTTTTTATAAAGCTTGGCTACTTTTAGGGTGATCAAAATTGTGATCATCTACACTATGGAAGAACTTATTGGTCAAAAAACATTATGAACTTAAAATTGGATGGAATCACTAATCATGGTCCCATGTTCAACAACAAAAACCTCCCAAAACCTTAGAAAGAAAAAAAGTGGCAATAGAAAACAAATGCAATGCAAGATTGTCACTTCCCAAGAACTTTGCAAAGAAAAAGAAACTTCAATGGCAAAAAAGCATTTGATGCATCAACACTCACATATGTAAAAGGATTTGAAAGTTTTAAGGTGTAGAACATGTTATTCATCTTAAAACTTGCTACAACTTTCAAGCATGTAGAGTGTTGATGGTGCATGCATCCACAACCTCTTGGTGCCACCGTTGTAAATCAAAGTCCAAACTTCAAAGCTAATTATCATCCTCCATTGTTGAACATCCACATTGTTACACTTCCATTTGCAATATTAAAGTTTGGACAATAAATGACCTCTACCACCATTGCCACTAAGAAATTTGAGCTTTAGCAACTGGAGCAAACACAATGCACATAAATCCAAATTTTTAAAAATAAAAATCAATGAGCGTCAAGACTTTGTAAAGTCTGTAAGAGTGATGATATTGTACAAAGCTTGTAGGTGATGTTAGTAATCAAAGTTCAAAAAATAAAAATGTGAAAAAGTTTTTAAATTAAAAACAAGATGTGATAGAACTTATTGATGAGTGCATTAAAATGAAACCAAAATGCAAAGGTTCCATGGAAATCGACCAAAAAACAAAACATGTCAATGATGAAGACTTCTTTGTAGTGAGGATGACAATGATGGGAGGTTTTGGTGAACCTTATAAACAAAGCGATCACCAATACGGTGAGAGCTATCGCCTATTCCCTCACTTGTCAATTATTTGTATCCCTAATGATGGGATGTTTTAGCACAAACAACCTATTTTCAATTACTAGATGCAACCAATGGATTTATGACAATTGAAATTGCCCTCAAAATAAAATGAAATTTCACCACCAAAAAGAAAAAATGTTGGTTTGCCTTGCCTTAAATCTAAATGGGTCTCTCAAACCCAGGAGCTTCATTATTTAGTAGTGTAGTAGCTTGTTGGCTTTGGCATGGTTTGCCAAATAAGTAACTAATTTTGAAGATTTCATTTTGGAAAACAGACTATTTAAAACTATTTAAAAAGATTCTTCATTTCCCTTCACAATAATTTTCTTCTCTTTGAGAAAAGAAAAAATTAAAAATTTATGTGTTTCCAGAAATAATTAACTTTGTGCCAAAGCCACCAAGGTCCTACAATAGAACGACAAATTGTAAAATACTATTATTTTTACTGCTGAAGATAATTGACCAAAAAATTATTATTATTGGGCACCTTGCTTCCAAAACAGGCTAGGTACTAAAGTATGCATTTACATCATTCCAAAAAATATAAATCCCATAAACAAATGATGCTACTTGGTTGCTATACCCAAGAGTAATTTTTTTAAAAATTTAAATTAATAAAAATTTTAGGGGTTCAAAAACACAAACACACACCAAGTTGGAGAAGAAATAGAATAAGAATATTTGCTTTACACCCTTTGCTTGTTTCATAAGGACCTTACAAAAAGGTAATTTCCAAATAAAGCCTTTGATGATGAGAATCCCTTTGGGGTGTATTGTTTTGAGTATGTGATGTGTGACCTAAGTTCCGCAAGCTCAAACAACTTCAAGGGTTGAGTTTTGAGCAAAGGCCACCAAGGTGAAAAGAAGAATGATAATAATAATAAGAGAGGAAGACCGAGAGCAAATAGAATGAGAGTTTCAAGGGCGAGTAAAAAAATACAAAAATTGATGGAAACTCATGACCTTCTTGTTTCATGCCAATCCACCATTGCGGAGTAGGTATCCAATAATATGCAACATTTCTCTATGGTATTGATGGAACATTATGTCTCCTCACTTTTACCCCCAAAAGAAAAAATAAAATAAAATACAAAATGTTGTAAAAGGTCTCATTATGATACAAATTCAAAGTCGATAAAAAAAACCTTCCAAAGAAGTTGCCTATATTTATTGTCAAAATATTATAAATAATTATGTAAATAAAAAAATAAAATAATTATTTGGCCACCCAAGTGCCAAATATTTATAAAATTATTATTTTTTAAAAACCTCCTTGAAAGAGGTTTTTCAAATGAAAATGAAAATAAACTTTGCTCTTTGCTTTGACATATTATATAATGTATACTTTTTCTTTGTTGGCACAATATACAAAGGAAATATGATGAGTACATGTTTTGTGTGAACTTTATACAAATTGTTATTTTACAAGTCATTATATTCATCCTAGTAGTGGTGGTGGACCTACTCTTCTTAGTGTGTAAAGTGAGTTAGTAGCAAGTACCACAAATGTGGACCCTTTCCCCCCCCCCCCCTTCCTTCCTTCACCAATTGAGCACTTTTGTGTTTCAATTGTCAAAAGGCTCAATCTAGTCTCTCAATCTTTGTACTCAAAAGGAGTCCTTTATAGTTCCAATTCCCCCTCACCAACCCCAAGGACATTATATATTTAAGAAACCGGAGAAAATGGGAGTTGATCGATCAATCAATGATCCACCCAAGAGGCTTTTGTGTTTGGGGTTTTCTTTGTCAGTTTTCTTAGGGTTTAGGGTTTAGAGTTTTCCCAAAAAAATATTGTTTTTTTGCATGAAGTGGCGAGACATTTGTAAAAGACCATCCAAACCAATTTTGTTTGATTCTTGATTTCAAAAGAAACTTTTAGTCTTAGCTCTAACTTTTTTTTCTTTTTTTCTTTTTTTGAAATATTTAATTTAAAATTTTAAAATTTATGAAATCTCCGGTCCACTCTTGAGATTGGTTCTTCCAATTTTAAAAACCCTTCAATTTCAATCATTGTCACAATTTTTTTTAATGCTAGTCCACTTTAAGAGAAGGTCTTGATCCATCTCCATTACACACAACTAAAACCCCCCAAAAGAATTTGTGTAATATTAGTTTGTTCAACTAGTGCACACTTCAAGATAAAAATGATGTAATATTAATTATTAACAATCAATCAAATGCAACAACTTATTTAATATCTAGGGCCAAGTTTATAAACCTAAAAATTGAACCGTTTAAAAAGGGCATAGCATCCTTAGTTTAAGTCCTAATTCAGTTTTGAAAATAATACTAGTTCCTTGGTTAAGTTCCAATGGCGATTCCAAGGAAACTTGGAAATTTCAATCTAGAGACCTTAAAACCAAATACCTAAACTTGCTGAAATCCTAGAACGTGCCAACATTGGTTCAAACCTTTAAAGAATTGACCAAATGTCGCCCCAAAATTGAAAGTTGTGTTGAAATGTGACAAAAGTTTTTCCAACAAAAGAATTCTTGAAAATTTGGTAGATTTTATTTTCAAATATCATGTATTTCCGACAAAATGTACCCTTTTTTTTCATTTTTAATGTTGCCATTTTGAAGAAAATCCACCACAAAAAACAACCATTTAGCTTGTTGAACCTTAGTTCCATCCAATGATTTTATTTTATTTTTTCAATTTTGTGATGTTGCTCAAGTGGTGCCGATCCATAAAGCATATTTCACCAAATTTAGTGACATTCAAAATACGAAAGTAAAACTAAATTAAGCACCCCCCTTTGAATTGTAGGCAATTGTGACAATTTTTGGCAAAAAAATTTCATTGAAAAAAAAACGGAATTGTGACAAAATATTCTTTTTTAAAAATATTTTTTTAAAAAAATGACAAAAATTCACCACCAAAAAAAATTCATTTAATGATGAAACTATAGGGCTTTCCCGGAACTAATAATCCGGGCAATCATTTGTGGAGGGCAATCTGCTACTATCTGTAAGCACATGGTCATGGTCAAAATAAGTCGGCTAAGATGGGCCACAACGAACCAGCACCCACCCGTACATCATCCACCGGATGCCCATTATCACTCAATTGTGGATGAACCCTCAACTGAGTTAATATTCGGTTCCACCTTGTGGCCCAGCTAATACCAACTTGGAAGCAAAGCAACCATGGTAAAAAAAAAATAAGTTGGCGTAGGCCCCCCCCTTTGGCTCGTGCCTAAGAACCATGACCCCAACACCGGTTGAAACTTAAAACCCCCAAAGTGGGTGGTCATGTTGTGTCTTGTACGGCACCCACAAGGTTCGGTCGCACACACGGTTAGGGTTAGATTGATGTAGGTAAAAATTAAACTAAGACGATGCTCATTGTTGACCAAAACTAGTTGGAACTAGGCTATTGGTTTGTTTAATACCTAGTCGTTCGGTTAAGTGGTCACGGGTTTTAAATTGTTTTGCAAGGAGTACGAAATGCCGAATCATTTTTTCCTAAGCAGCAGCACGCACATGTCTATAGAACGTGTATGCACAGAAACGCGTTTTTGGTGTGCACTGACAACTGAAATGTTTTTTTTTTTTGTTAAGCGGGCGGGGGGTTTACAATGTCATCCGCTTTTAGAACTTACGTGATCTCGGCTGGCTTTCAAGTTTCAGTTTTATGTGTGGTTTTTTAACGATTATGTTGCCGAACAATCAATTGATCCAATACTAGTAGTATCGTGTTGCTTGATTTAAGGTTTTTTTTTTTTTTTTCCTCGGTGTCTTTGGTCGTGCCGTGTCAAACATGGCTCTAAGCTAAATAAAAGTAGGTCATTCTCGTACGGAACAAGCCCTTGTTCGTTTCATTTTTTTATTTATTTATTTATTTTTGCCCCCCTAACATAAGTTTCACATGAAAATATTAAAGTTACGGTTGTGTGTTTTGGCTGATCGAGAGTTGGATAGCATGGGTAGCAAAAATCATCATCGACTAAGGTTTGCCATTGATGAATGAAAAAAAATTTGAATACCCCCAAAATATTAACAAAATTTGTACATTTTAATCTTCCAAATGGGTTTAGGGTTTAGGGTTTGCTCTATAGTGAATAGGTACTTGTAAGTATGTAGCTTTCTTGTTGGCTTTGCCTACCAAGGCAAGGATATTGTGGTTAGATTCATTATAGAGTATAGTAGCTTAATGGATTTTGGCCCTTACTAGGTAATAATAATAATAGGTCTAGTTTTATACACGGATTTTTGAAAGATGAATATATTTTTGGCCTTGTGTTGAAACTTGAGATTAGTTATAGAGTTATGGCATATTTTTGTTTCTTTTAGAGGTTTTATTTTGAAGATTATATTTTTGCATGGTGAAATAAATGAATGAATTTCCATAATTCTTCTTTTGCCTTAAGATACTTTTTTTTTAAAAAATGTAAATGGCAAGGCCACAATGTGACACACCACCCCCTATTGTATTGGGATGAGTGAGAGAGAGAGAGAGAGAGAGAGATGGCAATGGCGGGCTCAAGGACTTACAATAATTACACGAATAAAAACTTTCAAAAAACCCAATGATCACAAACATTATTCGAAAGTGCAAGGTTGTCTTGAGTTTTGTATTATGTGCTTGGAATTGCATGGCAAAAATGTTGTAAACCGTGAATGAAAGTTATACCTTTGATGGAAAAGCAAAATAAGCTTATGTATTCTTTTGTATAAGTAATTTAATTGTTTGGACCTATGTTCGTGTTTCTTTTGTAATGATTTCCATTGGTTGCACAAACAAACCAACCAACCAACTAACCAACCAACCAAAAAAAAAAAAGATGTTATTGACCAACAATGAATGGCTTGTTCCAAAAACAAAATGTGTGAATCATGAGTGTTGTAAATTGGGTTTTTTTGGCTTTCAATTTTCTTTGTTGTTGCAATCAATAGTGACAAGCACTACTAGAAAGAGAGATAGAGCATTCAATGGTGACACATTTGTTGACAATGTCCATTTTTTCAGGCTTCTTGTTATTATTTCTTGACAACTTACTTCTAGAACTTAAGTCTACAAACTAGTGAATTTTCCTGAGAATCTACAACAAGATTTTTATTTATTTTTTGGTTTGCCATGGTGGGAAAATTTATCACAAAAGAAATGGGTGAAGTTATATTATTGTCAACTAAAATGACAATGAGTTTGATAATTTAAAATTCTATTTGGTGCAAAAAAATATGAAATTTGCTTTCAGAGTATTTGAAGATGATTAATTAATTACTTTTAAATTCCATTCCTTTTGAAAAGTTATGCGTAAATTTCTTTTCTGAAATGTTTAGAGTATGGAAATGGAGAATTCACCAATTTTTTGGCTAGTTTGTATTAAATATCAAAGAATTGAAATCTAAACATAAAATTTCTAGAGGTCTATCTTTAGAATTTCTGGAGAAAAAGTTGTGGCATTGAAATAAATAAATTATAGTATAAATTTATTTTGCTTTCAAACACAGAAAATTCTTAGAGTTTTTTTTTTAAAAATGAATGAAAATTGTCTCTCTTAAACCCTATGTTTTATTCCATTATTTTTCATATTAATCCCCCAAGTTTTTTTTTTTTGGCTGGATGAGAAAGGATGAAAAGGGTGAAAAAGGGTGACAAGAAACATGCCACTGCAAAATGCCTCTGAAATATTAAAATCTACCATTCCAATTTCCAAAGCATTGCATAAACCCCACTTAATAATAATAATGTACATCAATTATCAAATGACTATGATGAGGGAAAAAAAAATTTTGAAATTTTTTTAATAATTTATATATATATATAAAGGTAGAAAAGGGTGAAAAAGGCTGAGAAAAGGGTGGGCAAGAAATTAACCCCAGGTAGGGGTAAAAACTTACTAGTGGTACCTTGACCTTCTTGAGGAAGGCCTCCCTAGAGCTAATAATTGAAGGAGGAAATCTCTATTATAGGACATCTATTATTTTTTGACTTGGGCTAAATACCCCAATTATGAATATGAGGTACCGTGTATGATTAAATGCAACCCAAAATAATTTAGGGTTTTTTTAAACCATGGTACCCATTGTGTGTAGGTTTTGGTTCACCCAAGGAGAGAAAAAGAGTCCTAGTTATGTAAAAGAAATTTCCACCCCCGCCTCTCTCTCTCTCTCTCTCTTATTAAATCCAAGCACTCTCTGAGTGAAGAGCTTGCAGTGTACATCTCTCTCTCTCTCTCTCTCTCTCTCTAGAGCTTCTGTGTCTATCACTTCCCTTTCCCCTTTCAATTTCCTCTCCAGGATTCTGCCTCTCTCTTCTGGAGATCTGGAGATTTGTTTCTCATGCTGGGGGAGCATTCACATGTTAGTTAGTTTTTGTGTGAGGCATTTGGGTCAGCTCTTTGAATGCCTTTCAGAAAGGCTTCACAAAATCTGACACTTTTGTGACTTTCTCTGCTGGTTTTGTTTGTTTGTTTGTTTGTTTGTTTGTCTCTTCTCTGGATGGGTCTGAGTCTCTTGAACTTCTTCTGCTACTGAAAGAGCACATTTTGTTGAACCTCTGAGATTGCACTTTTGAAGGGTGTTCTTTTGCTCTGTGTGTGCATTTGGATCCCGACTTCACTTCAGTTCACTTCAAAGCAATGGTTCTTGTTGTTGGGTGTGGAGCTGTGTGATCAATCTCATAATCTGACGCTAAGAAGTTGTTTTTGCAATTCTTTCAAGTTTTTTTTTTAGGGCGGGGGGTGTGAAGGAACTCAAAGAAGAGTTTGGCATTTTCTCCAAGGAAAAAAAAAGAAAAAACAATCACAAGCAAAGACAAGATGAAGGCTTTGATTTTGGTGGGAGGATTTGGGACCAGGCTCAGACCTCTCACTCTCAGTGTACCCAAGCCTTTGGTGGACTTTGCAAACAAGCCAATGATTCTTCACCAGGTACATACTACAAATGTCTCCTACTCATCATCCCTTCCCTGGCATGGCTTTTTGTAGAGCATTTTCCCATTCTCCTTATTGAACCTGTAACTGGTGGGAAGGATTTAGGTCAACACCACTACAACTAAGGTTTAGATCTCAATTCTTGTAGTAACAACAACAGCCTCTCAAGTTTCAACTAGGATTCATCTTTTGTTTCTTTGGGTTCTCATTCAAGTGGAAAAATCTTCAAGACCACTAGGGAGAGAGAGAGAGAGAGAAAAAGATCTGGGTTCTCCTTGATTTTTGTTTTTATTTTTATTTTTTTTCCAATTTTCTCATGTTCATGTTTTACACAAACTTTATCTGTAACAGTTTCTGTCTATGCTTGGCATTGGGTGTTTCTTTCTCCATTGGAAAATGTGTCGCTGCATTTTTCCGCATTTTGTGTACCACTGAAATTCATTGTTGTCTATATACCTATCTCAGACATCATCATCATCATCAACGTTGGTGTCAAATTTCATGTGTTGCAGATTGAGGCTTTGAAAGCAGCTGGAGTAGATGAAGTTGTGTTGGCCATCAATTACCAGCCAGAGGTAGGTACATATGCACCTGCCTCTTGCTCTAGAACAAAATCCCAAAAGGAAAGTTGGAACTTGCCAGTTTCTTGTTCTTATGATAACCCTAGCCTGGTTCCAATCTGTAATATGCAAGTTTTGGTGCTGAGTGTGGTGGGGGGGCGTGCAGGTGATGATGAATTTTCTGGTTGATTTTGAGAAGAAGCTTGGCATGAAGATTACATGCTCCCAAGAGACAGAGCCAATGGGAACAGCAGGTCCATTAGCATTGGCCAGAGACAAGCTTGATGATGGATCTGGGGAGGCTTTCTTCGTGTTGAATAGTGATGTCATAAGTGAGTATCCCTTGAAGGAAATGATCGAGTTCCATCGCAACCATGGTGGTGAGGCCACCATCATGGTCACCAAGGTATAACTACTCTCTGTTGCCACTGTGATTCTTTTTCACAACATTCACACTCATTCATGTGTGTCTTTTCTTCTGCACCAAGATTTGAGTGTGAATACCATTTCTCCTTTGAAGAGGATGGTACTTCTTAATTTCTTATTGTTGTTACAAATGTTATGTCTTCCTCGCAGGTAGATGAGCCATCAAAATATGGAGTTGTTGTGATGGACGAGAAGACAGGCAGTGTGCAGCGCTTTGTTGAAAAGCCACAGCAGTTTGTTGGAAACAAGATCAATGCAGGCATCTATCTTCTGAGCCCAAAAACATTGGACCGCATCGAGCTGCGTCCCACTTCAATTGAGAAGGAAATCTTCCCCAAAATTGCTGCTGAAAACCAGCTTTTCGCCATGGTGTTGCCTGGCTTCTGGATGGACATTGGTCAACCTCGGGACTACAACACGGGTCTGAGGTTATACCTTAATTCCTTGAAGCAGAAGATGCCAAAGCTCCTTGCGTCTGGCCCATCGTACATTGGCAATGTGATTGTTGACGAGAGTGCACAGGTTGGTGAGGGTTGCTTGATAGGCCCAGATGTTTCCATTGGCCAAGGGTGTATCATTGAGGCAGGTGTTCGCCTTTCACGGTGCACAATCATGAGGGGTGTCCGGGTGAAGAAGCATGCATGCATTTCAGGGAGTATCATCGGCTGGCACTCCACGATTGGTCAATGGGCTCGCATTGAGAACATGACTGTTCTGGGTGAGGATGTGCATGTGCGAGATGAGATTTTCAGCAATGGTGGGGTGGTTCTCCCCCACAAGGAAATCAAGACCAGTATTCTGAAACCTGAAATTGTCATGTAAACTTCTCATAACACTCCTGCCACAATTGAAATCGAACGGACCCCAAATACATCATATGATTAACCCTTACTTTGTTTTATTAGATATGAAAGTGCTCAAAAAATTGAGTTATGTTATTAAATGATTACAGATTATAGAGGATTGTGAAGGATAACACATACCACAGATTAGTTTGTTAAGATAGAGAGGTCCTTGAATACATGTGAGATGTGTGATGGAGGGTTTGGGGTTTGAGATGAAGAAGACATGAGAGAGAGAGAGAGAGAGATTTGTAGTTTTGAACATGAAAAACAGAGCGTACCATAGCATAGATACACAATAAAGGATTCCCATCTTGTGGAACCCTAGATTTTGTAAAGTAGCTGCTGCTTGCTTCCCATTTGTTTTCCTCCTCACAACCAACCACCACTGTCAAAAGTAGTTATTGAATCATTGCATAAGCCCCTTGGTTCCACTGTAGTGTAATGTGTAGTAGTAGTAGAAGAAGAAGAAGAGGAAGAAGAAGAGATTTTAATGAGCTTGCTCTGCTGTAGAAGCTGCTGATGATGAATAACTCGCATGACAAGAATTTGCAGTTTGGTGAAGTTTTCAAGAAAAACTGTTTCTGTTTGTACCTGAAGAACAAAGCTGTTTCTATATAAAAAATGGTACGAACATTTTGTATACTGTGATGTAGATATACAAGTTTAGATTGATTGATGAAACCCCATTCAAAGAGGATTGAAAATTGGTTTTTACCAGAATGATTTCATACACATCAAGTGTTGGTAATTTAATCGATCCTTCCTTACTCATTAAGTTGATCATCAATGGTTTTCTTTGATCGGTCACAGCTCTTCCTGTGACTGGTTAGCTGCTGATAAGGCCACAAGCCGCTGCTCTTAATTGGCATGTTTTTGGTATGTTTTGATGTTCCTCTCTTTGATATGTTGAGATTGCTCATTTTCATGCCATTCACAGTTGCCAAGTCTTTGGATTTTTCTTGAATTGTGTATTTCTCAGAGTTGGGTCTGGGATCCTCAGCTGTGTTTGCACCTCCAATTCTATTCCTCTTTGTAGTTTTGTTGTGAAATGAGGTGTGTCCTGTCCTTCCGACTCTAGTGGTCAGTCTGGTTTGGGTCTTTGACAAGAGACTCAGTGCATAGAAGCAAATCCATTCTGGCTAGAAAACTTTGTTTCTGGCCAGCTGCAAATTTCTATTAGTTCATAATAATTTGTAGTTGGTCAGCAGACCATGCAGCTTATTTGTGAATAATGCAAGGTACCATATAATTTTGTATCATGGGATTCCTTAGCCACTTGGAATTGCACCCTAAACCCTGATACCATACCTGCCACTGATGGAATTGCCTCCAAACAAACAGCTCATCATGTATTGGCTCTACCTAGCAAGGTCAAACAAAATCATGAGAGCCGATTGGAACCAGTATAACACTCTTCATATGTTATTGGAAACCCATGATTATGTGGCCCCCTGATGCAGATTGCAATTTTCTGTCTAGAGCTATCTTCAGAATGGGAAAGGACACAATTTAACCAAATACTGCAAAAATATGACTTGGTGATCACATGAATCCATTCCATTGTTATTAACTCACAGGACAAATCCACTTCTGGTGTCCAAGAAGTACTATGGCACAATAGGTGAAGCTATATACTCCACTGATAGATGTACAGCTACAATGATCCCTAAACCCTGGGAAGGGTCAACACTCCATATGTCTATCTCATAATTTTAAGTATCATATTCTAATGACTATCACACATAAAATAGGATAAAAACATTAACATGCATAAGGTGATCACAAACCTGCATGGCACTGTCTGTAAAAGGCAGCTGCTTGTACCCAGGTCTGAGATTTCTTATCATCCCAATTGGGTTTGCAGTGGGTTTTATGTGCTCTCAGCTGCAATGGCTTGCACTGCATCTCTGAGCATGTAGTACTCTTCAAGTTTATTGTAGATCTGATGAGAAATTCGGGCATATGCTACACTACTTGTCTTGGTAGTGGGATTCTGATGGTCAGAAAAAATCTCATCAACTCCTTCTGCTGGATAATATAGAGGAACTTCAACCTGAAACTCAGTGCGTAGACGTGTCCGCATCCTTAGTGCATCCTCCTGGAACAACCACTAGAACAAAAGGGATTAGATTCATGTTTAATGAGAGATGGATTGAAATAGTAAGGCTTTTATTCAATCCAGATGCAATAGAGAGGTTTTGAATATTACCGGAGAGTGGATATTCAGTGATGCTGGCAAACCCACCATAGCCATGGATCCAAAGAGTTCAGGTGGTGCTCCCAAGTGTGTACCCCATGCACTTGCGAGCATCTGTGCCATCTCCACCACTTTTCTATGATTATAATCCCTGTACGACTTTATATCTCCAGCGGTGTCATTCACAAATTTGATTGCTGCCGGGACTGCAAGGAAAGCACTGTAATCCCGAGTTCCCACCCAATAGGATTCTCCAACCAATCCTAACCCATAATTATGTGATACAAGAGGGTGATGAAGCTGAGACAAATGCTGTGGTTTACAATGGAAGAAGGCAACCACAGGGGGTGCAAATAGCCATTTGTGTAAGTTGCTGACATAATAATCAGCATCAATTTCCTGTACATTAACATCCACATTTCCAATTGCATGGGCTGCATCGACAAAGATTTGCTCCACGCCGTATGCACGGCAAAGCTGAACAAGCTCACGGATGGGCAAGATGATGGATGGCATTGACACGATATGATCAATCACTGCAAGATGAATCACTTTTGAAGGATTCTCCTTCTTCTCTCTCCTCAAAGCATCTTCAAAGGTTTGCAGAATTTGTTGATTTGACGATACTGGGAAGGGCATTTTGTACTCAAATAGGCGAGCACCTGCCCTGAAACAATACCCCTGGAAAATTTGATAGAAACGACACACACTACAACAAAAATTCAATATGATGCTAAGTCCTTGATTGTATATGGAATCACAAGGAGGATTCAATGACTCTTGCAGGTTTTAGATACATAATTTCAAACCCTAAACCCTAAACTCCACAATATACAACCTGAAAAAGGCAAGTTGGAAATCTAAGAAGGGGAAGATATGACATGATACCTATCCCCCAGAGGTAGACAGAAAAAATTGTAAAAGGGAGAAGACTTTTATCTCGAGAGCTGTAGGTTAAGGGTGGGAGGTGAAGAAGAAGAAGAAGATGTCAATTTCACCTCAAAAACTTTCTTGATAGCACCATAGGCAGAATTGAACATGAGAATTGAGTCTCCTTTTTCGTATCTTCGCTCCAGGAATGACCACATGACATCCAGGGCTACCACACCGGCCCCGGTGGTTGCATTTTCCAGTAACACAATCTCGTTGACACTCGGAGAATGAATTAGGTCAGCCAGTTGTTGTCGAGCTGCAGCAAACCCTTTCTCAAGAGGCTCCCAGCAGAATGCATCCGGGTGTTGCAGCCACTGCTGAGCCCACATTGCCTGGTTGCTAAGAACAGATTGAGGAGGACTGCCAAAGGACCCATTGTTGAGACGTGCCACCCCGGGTTCATGATGCGAGAATTCTCTAGCCACTACTGCTTGCAGTTCCATGCAATTTCCTTCTGGCTGTTCTTCTTGCCCATGCACTCCTCTCTTACAAATCTGGCAAATGTGATCTTCCTGGAGCTTCTGGGTTTCGGACCAGATACATTTCTCCAGGTTTTGGGACAGCTTCACCTCTGACCCAAAACTTCCGACTCCTTCTGCTCCTCCTCCTCCTCCAAACCCTAAACTTCCAGCTTCAGGAACCTCCTCCAGCAGCCATTCCTGTTCTCTTAACTGCAAATGGGTATTTGGTGATCCATCTGAAGCTTCCTTCAAGACATGTTCCTCGTCCGTTGGTTGCAGCGACAGACGAGAAAAGCTCGCTGCATGATCCATAAATGTCTTAAGAGAATCCGTGCGCACACAAAGAAAGACACAAAGAGACACACAAACAAAAGCGCTTCACACCTTCTGCATCTTCTTCTTCCAAGCGCGCATTATGGATGAATAGTTCTTCCCTCTTGAACAGATGAGAAATTCAATACGGACGAAGATTCTTCTCTCTGGAAGCTCTGGAAGAGACAGGGGAAATTTTTGTTCGTTTTGCATCACAGAATTAGATTTTAAACATGGATGGATATACTTGTGTTTGTTTTTTACATCACAAAGTAGGTTAGAAATCTGGTGAATATTCCCCCTCTTGAACAGACAAGAAATTCAATATGGATGAAGATTCCATAGCCATATGTTGTCATCTTCATGCCCAGCATTGTCTGGTAGCAACCAATTTAGCACTGTACCAGCTTGTTGTCATTTTAAAAGAAAATTTCCCTCTAGTATTTTCTGTGGAATGTGCTCTAGCAAGCGTAAACCCTTGGGGATTTTTCAACTTGCAATCTGCAACCAATCGTCAGAGGTTCTAGTTCTGAATCTGTCCCAGCTTGCTTGGATCCAGTTCTTACTAACAGGAATTCTTTCCCCGCCATACCGGGCTACCCACACAACACTGGTTTTCATTGTGTTAACTTATGTGCTGCTTTGTAATGGGTACGTGAGATGCTCCACACAGTTGCTTCTTTGGGGTTCAGGATTCTTGGAATTATTTTAACGACAATCCTGAACTCAGCAAGTGTTTCAACGCTTCTATGGCATCAGCCACTACAATGGAGTTGATTGCTGTGAGGAAATATGAAAGCTTTGAAGACATCAAAACTCTTGTGGATGCGGGTGGTGGTGTTGGGACAGCCCTTGAAACCATCATTTCATCTTATCCCCACATTCACGGGATCAACTATGATCTTCCTCATGTCATTGCTGATGCGCCCACCATGCCTGGTATCCAAGATTTCTTTCATGCTAAGCTGGTTTTGTGCATTCTACAGCAAAGTGATGTCCTCTATGGTATCTGCAACATGTCACATTTGTGGGATCTGCAAATGTACTATGGAATGGTCAATCCCCTGCCCATAATATTGGGTAAGCTGCTAGGCGAGCTCATTAGGGAAAACTAGGCAATGCACCCAACTTGATGGATGGGCAAGGGAGAGGCTATTCCATGACATAAAGGTCTGGGGTGGCAGAATGAACGATTATGAAAAAATGAAGATTCATGTTCAATAGACACATTTTGGACACGATTATGGAGTATATGATCACCACCAGAAGATTAGTGTCATATAATGTGGTCAAGAAAATGACATAATCTGCTACCCCAAACCTTAATGTTGCCATATTAAATTCTTCCATCTCAGGTGGTTTATCACTTGCACAAACTCATGAGTGGTGATTAATTACTGCTGGATAGGTAGGTTAATGTGTGGGCAATAGATACAAGGAAGAATGGTCTATGCTTGTTGAAATGGAAGAAGTGTCCTTGTTGAATCAGTGCTTAGAAAACTATGTGATCTCTTCAACTAAGGTATAGTCTTTGTGTGTTGATCAGGAATTGAGCATGTGGGTGGAAGCATGTTTGAAAGTGTGCCAAGTGGTGATGCCATCTTCATGAAGGTATGATGAAAGAAAACGTTTTTGCAAAAGTCAAAATTTCAATGAAAGGAAATTTCTTCTCTTGGATGTTGTATATTGCTTGCTGGTATGAAGTTTTATGTTTAAAGCTCCCAAGTTAAAGTTTTCATTACTGAAGATCCATCCATGAAGGTTCCAACTCTACACCCCGTAAGGCCATCAAATCTGAGAAGCTTTATGATCGGTGCCCAGAAGCAAGCTTCTTGCAATTATGCTGACTATTCAACATCTCTAGATCCCAGAAGTACTTTCAGTAAGCCTAGTTTGGGTCTTGACAAGTCAGCCAGTTTTTTTTCTACATTTGAGTATATTAGAGCCTGATTGAGCATATTAGAACCTGAGAATGGAAAGTTAGATGCCGAGGTGGAGATTGTACATTGACATGTCATGTCATTTTTTGATGCAGATCTAGACTAAATTTGTGTTGCAATAATGCATTTACAATTATTTCATGTTTTGATGCGGATCTAGACTAAGTGGTGTTACAAAAATTTTACAATTGACAAGAATAGGAGACTTATATTTGTGTTTGTTCCCAACATTTTGAGTTGTTGTGGTTGTTAAGATGTTTGTTTGGATTGTGTTTTGCAGCATGTTATGCATGACTGGAATGATGAAAACTGCCTTAAAATATTGAACAACTGTCACGGAGCACTTCCTGAGAAAGGGAAAGTGTTGATTTATGACTTTGTAGTGCACCACCAAATGGTGGAATGCCTCAAATGTTTGATATGGTGATGATGGCCCATACTGATGGCGACCATTGAAAGAACAGAAGAACAATGGAGGAAGCTGCTTACGACTGCTGGTTTCTCAACTTTATTGAACTATTGCAGCAACAATGGCTAATTGAAGCTTTCAAATAAAGCACTCAACATATTTGCTGTCAGATAATGCCATGTGAACTGACAAACATTCCAATAACTCTTCCAATAACCTTGATCCATCTTCAGTTTAATATATGATGAAGCTTGATGGACTTGCTTGATGGAGTTTTTAGTGCATCGGACAAAGAGTATTGTGGGTAGTTAGTTGGTAATCCTGACTTCTCTTGTTTGTGCACAAGTGTGTGTATTACTGTCTTTGACTGAGTTTGGGTGGCCATAAAATTGGCCACAAAATGTTTATTGGCAAAATACTAGTCTGATACTAGTGTAGCCTGTGCCGTTGGCCTAATTGTGAACACATTTTTTATTTTTCACATTTTCAGAATTGAAACTTTCTAAATTCGGCAATGTGAACACATTGAGGGCTCAATTGATTTTCCAATTTTTGCAATTTGTTTGAATTTCCAGCAACAAAATCCACTCAAAAATCAACATCTTCCACACCTTAGCTCTGAAAATTGTGAAATAAAACCCTATTAAATCTGACTTGCTCAGGGCACTCCAACAGCACCAAGAACAGAATGCTACCAAATTCCAATACAGTTTTCAGTTTCAATTTTATTTAGCTTTCATTGTAAAAATGGTTCAACAATCAATAGCTTCCACACCGTAACTCCAAACATTCTCAAACCAAGTCAGTGCACTCCTACTCATTGAGAGCTTTCCCAAGATACCAAGAACACAGCATGAAGTACGTTGGTTTGGGAGATCTCAGCATGACAAACAAAACAAAACAAAACAAACTACTTTACTTCATAGATAGATGTGAAAAAGGACATACCAATACAACACTGGTCTATACGATAGTCAATCAAAATGCAGGTTCACCAGGTCTATACAGTATAATTATTGAAATTCTGAAAATTCCATTCCAACAAATGAAATGCTCCCAAAATACTCCAGGGTTCACCAAAACAAAATTCTTTAAGAAAAATATTTTTTGAAATTTTCTGCATGTCTAAAAATAATACAATATTTTTACTTGTTGAAGTTGCTGTTCAAGTATGGCAATACAAAAAAGGGCAAAACATGTTAATAAAAATGAGTTGAACTGTACAAGTACTACTGTAGTATGTTGGTACCTAGTACCTACCAGTTTTGTGAGAGGATTTTTTTTTCCCCTTTCATGAAAATTGGGATCCAAAGAGTGGCTGTAATGAAGTAAAGACAGCATTCATTCAAAGTGTCTGATGACACAAAGTACGTAGCACAAATCCACTGACAGACTGACAGAGATCTTCAAGAGATTTTCTAAGAGACTTCCATAAACCCTAAACCCTCTTTTGACACCATCATCATCATCATCATCACCACCACCACTCCCAGCAAATTTGTTAGGTTGCAGTAGCACCCAGCAGAGTTTGGATACTTCACTCATCATCGACTTGATTTCCCAACAATTTCAGATTTGGGTTTTGTTTGATTTGTTTGTCATCACAGCAACAACAAGCAAAGCGAAAGCAAAGCAAGCAAGCAAGAAAGCTTCAGCAATGGTAAGTTTCTAGCTGCTGATTTCCAAATATTCTTCTTCTGCTGCTGTTGCTCGCTGCTGCTTGTTGCTGCTGCTGTGCTCTAATATCCTTCTGTTCAAACCCATTGAGCTAGAATTTTCTCTTTGGTTTCTTCATTCTGATGGGACTCATTTTGGGTATTTTGTAACTGCGTTTTTTTGGTTATTGTTGGGGTGGTGGAATTAGCTGGATCAGCGATGGTGGTGTGCTTCTCCTATTGATTTTAAACAGCACTCTTCTCCAGTGGCATCCAGCCAGGATCAGGCGCATGTTTTTGCACGACTCCAAGGCGAGTAGTACTAGAGCAGCAGCAGCAGAGGTAACAACAATTCTAGCTTGTTTTTCTTCCAACAACCCATGTGGTCCATTGGCATGAGCAATGGCATCATCAACCGTTTGGCAAAATTTTCTTTTGCGAACCTCTTTTGCAAAATATGCTTCTGAAAGGCTCTTTTGCAAACTTTACTTCTGGAAACTCTTTTTTGTGCCAAATTCTCTTCTGGAAACTCTTTTTGCAAATTTTCTTCTCAAAACTCTTTTGCACATTTTTTTCTTTCTGGACTGAAACTCATTTGCCTCTCTATCTAGTCTTGATATGAAGATGAGTTTATTATTCACTTGGGGTACCTCTTTCCACCATCCATGTATTTTATGGAAATGTCAAGTTTTGCTATGGAGCTCTGTTTATTGGCTCTAGCCATTAGGGTAGCTCAACTATGCATTGGTGTTACAATTTGGGCTCAAACTTGACCCAATCTGTGAGTGACATTGGGAGTAGTATGTGTGCATATGACAGATACCCATGTTCCATAGAAGAGCATGCATCTAGATGAGAAGTTCTAGATCTAGTTTTGTGCATGAAATGTTTTTTGTGGGTTTTGGGTTGTTGTGGAAATGTCAATTGCTGATTATGGATGAAGACATACATGATGATTTGGGTGGGTGTTGAGATTGCAGTAGACCATATGGAGCGCATAATTTTCACATTAATTGCATTCTTGCTGGTTGGAATGCTACTGAAGGGGAGTATAGTCAGGGCTGTGCAATTTGAGGTTTTGCCAACAAAACTGAATAGGTCAGGTGATTCAGTGAATGTCACTTGGGCTGGAATCAAGACTCCCTCCCATTATAATTGGGTTGGAGTGTACAATCCCGCAGAATCAAGTGACCATCATTTTATTGGCTATGTTATGCTCAATTTGGTTTCCACTGAGTGGGCAAGTGGCAAGGGTTGGTTCACTTTACAGCTCGTAAATATGCGGGCACCATATGAGTTCCGCTTGTTTGAGGGTTATCCAACACATTCATCCAACAAACTCAAAGATTTTGAGGGAAATGTCTTACCAAGTGTACAGGGGCGATGGGCAGTTAGCACAAAGGTGGAATTCTCAAACTATAATGAGCCAATGCATATACACCTGGCCTTGACATCCAATGCAAATGAGATGCGGGTCATGTTTGTCACAAAAGATCAGCTAAGAAGTTTTGTGCGCTATGGGCGAAGGGAAACCCAACTTGATTTGAGTACCGAAGCAACTTCTCTCACTTACCACCGATCTGACATGTGTGATTCTCCTGCAAATTCACCTATGGGTTGGCGGGATCCAGGTTTCATCCATAATGCAGTTTTGAAGGGCTTAGATGCAGGGAAACGCTACTATTATCAGGCAAGTCCTTATTCATTTGTGGCTTCTATATGTATATGAACTTGAGAATTCATGTGAAAAAACACCCCCTTTTTCAGTTTTATTGAAATCGATGGGGGTTATGGGTGTACAATAGGTGGGAAGTGCTAAGGGTGGATGGAGCTCAACCTTTAGCTTTGTGTCCCATTTGCCACAAAATGAAGAAACTCTCGGGTTCTTGTTTGGAGACTTGGGAACATCATTCCCATATAGTACACACTACTACGTCCAACCTGAAAGTACTAAGACATTGAAATGGCTAAAGCGTGACTTGGACAAGATTGGTGACTTGCCAACATTTGTGTCACACATCGGGGACATTAGCTATGCTCGAGGTTTATCATGGCTATGGGATGCATTTTTCCATAATATACAGCCCATTGCAGCTAGTTCCCCTTACCATGTCTGTATTGGGAACCACGAGTACAATTGGCCAAAACAACCATTCCAGCCGAAATGGTCACCATATCATACTGATGGGGGTGGAGAATGTGGTGTGCCCTATAGCCTCCGATTTGACATGCCTGGGAACTCATCATTAGCTACAGGAACTAAGGCGCCAGATACTCGAAACCTTTACTACTCATTGGACATTGGGGTTGTTCATTTTCTCTACTACTCAACTGAGATTGATTTCTTACCTGGGAGTAAGCAATACATGTTCATTGCAAAGGACTTGCAAATGGTGGATCGGAAAAGGACTCCATTTATCGTGTTTTTAGGGCATCGACCAATCTATTCTTCTGACAGTGAAGGAGGTGTGCATGCACCCATAACGCAACAATTGAGGCACACTATAGAGCCCTTGCTTGTTAAGAACAAAGTGAGTCTGGCACTTGCAGGTCACATTCACAAGTATGAGAGGACATGCCCGATACAGAATTTCACTTGTGATGAAACATGGCAATCCCCGACTCATGTTGTAATAGGCATGGCTGGAGCAATCTTTCAACCCATTGATGAGCCATTGTCAAAACATCCCAACTACCCCTGGTTTCCAGAGCCCAAGTGGTCACAGTTCCGGAGCTTTCAATGGGGTTATGTCCGCCTTCATGCCACACGGCACAAGTTGACCTTGCAATATGTCGGGAACCATGATGGCCTAGCTCATGACACGATTGAAATCCCCTCCCTAGACTCCTTGCAAGACAGCAAATTTGTTGAGTTGGATCATGAGGTGTCAATCTTCAAAGGCGTGATGACGACTAAGAGCAGCCATGGAACCATGGTCAGGTACTGGTTGGTGGCTACACTTGGTTTTGTTGCTGTTTTTCTGGTTGGACTCGGAATAGGAGCAGTCGCAAGTGGTCTAGCAATGAGGTGGCTGAGAATACAATGGCAACAGTTAAGTGCTGATGAATCACTGTAGCTCTGCCAACTCTAGACAATCACACTACAAAGGACTCTAAACCCTAAACCTTAAACCTTACAGAAACAGCAATCTGCAATGACTCATGTAATTTCTGGTCCCCAGAGTTAGATTGCTTTGAATATGCTTACAAATGCTGCCTATGGGTGGGTAAATTTTGAGGATTTTGCGAACACACTCTTTTTAGACTTTGGTATTTTTGTAAATGTAACATTTTGGCCGAGGAGAGGTGCCCTTTGATATCGAGCACATCCTATTGTATAGGTGTCAAAAACCCCCAGCTTTTATCAAGTTTGCATCAATTTTCACCACCAGCTTATATCTTAGTTCAATCTCTAGAGCATCTCTGGTGGTGCTCAGCATGTGACCTTGCAAAATGTTTCTCACATCCAAGTTTAGTTATTTACTTTTTTCCAAACTCACCCATAAAATGAGGTTTACTGGTACTGCAAATAATTGGGAGATGACTAATAACAAAGCACATAGATCAGTCATTATGATTGGCCAGTCAGAAAAAGGGAGCAGCAGTTAGACCATATTATTACACTTTTCTCTGGCAGCTGTTAGGCTTTGCTGTGCCTTCTACTAACCTCAGCGAACTGAGCAAAAATGTGGGGTCAAAACCATTTTGCAGAGCCAAGATCACATATTTTGACTTTTCTTCTGTAGTTTTAATTTGCAGGGTCATACTGAGCACCAATGGAGTTGCTCTTAGTACCTATACCAGGATGCACACATGAAACTGAATGCTGTGTATCTAGATTTGAAGGCTGTCACCAGACAATGCTTTCATTCTAATGACTTCAGTTCCCATGATGAACATCTGGTGTTATGACACAACAATTTCCATTTCATGTGCTTTCTAGAAGACTGGAACAGATTCTGTTCATGGACAGATGGATTCTTGGCGCCAATCTGTGCCCCATTGTGAATCAGTCTTCAATAGCCAGGCGCATATGTACATGAATCCATGCTTTGTGAGACTGCTAATTGACAAGGAGATCAGTCTTCAAGACCATTTGCAGCAAAACTATGCCAAGTATAACACCCCAAATGTTGGTGGAGAATTGAAGCCATTTTTACTTCTTCCCTGACATGTGCAAGCTCAGTTTGACCTTAGTATCCAGGATCTAGAGTCTCCAACTGGACATGGTTGCAAAAGAATCATGCCCAACCCTACTTTCCCATTCATGTGGTATGACAATGAGTTGTGGGATCTTCCTGAAAACAACTGGCTAGGCCTCTTCTGACTCAACTCCATTCTCATTTTCCTTTGGCAAAATGTACAACCTCAGACAACACTATCACCCCATCCATCTTCAGCATTGATGATATTCACTTCAACATGCATCCTTCCTGCTGGTACCTGTCACAACTCCACCATAAAAAATAAGAACAATCCTGAAGTAAAAAAGAAAATTGCCTACAACAAGCAGTGCCACACAGACAGTTGACCATCTGTTGTGACATCACAGCTGAAAAAAAATCAGGAGATTCAGCTTCTCTTACTGGGCAAATACAGCTCCGCACAAGGAACCCTGCTGTGTCTTCTGCCCGGTAGCCTATCTGTGCATCCCTTGCCCCAATCAGGAGTCAGCAAGAGACATAAACAAAAACTGAGTAGACCCCTCAGGAAGGAATGCTCTTGACGATACTCAGTAGATGGTCTTGATGCTCTTGGTAGATACTCAGTAAGGAAAATACTACCAGTAATTCAACCTGGAGTTCTTAAAGAGTTCCGCCTTTTTATCACAAGGACAAAACTCAAGATATCATACAAACCTAGCCTTCACCACGAAGGTCATTATGGAGATTGTGAAACCTTCATGAACTCTTAGTATTTCAGGAATGGAATTCATGTCTTGTCAAGGGAAAAGGAAAGTGAAGACCTCCTTTGCTCCACCAACAACTTCCATTTCACAATGATAGCAAGACCCTTCAAAGCAGAAGTCCTGCACAATATCTTATGAAGAATCAATGCTTGCTTATGTTTGAGCTGCCATGAGCTCCTCACATACTCTGAAGCAAACTAGAGTTAACAGAAGAAAGCAGTACATGAAACTCAAGGCAACAGGAAGAATGCAAAATGTGTGTAATGCCAGTGTACAAATGAGTTTCCCTGTCTCCCTCCAACATATTGCTGCTATCAGGAGGCAGACATCCAAATTTAAAGTACTATGCAAAGATGAGGAACAGAACAGAAAAATAGCAGAAATTTGATGAGCAAAAAGATGACAAGACAATATTGGGGTGTGCCTGAAAGAACTCACATTGTTCACTACCATCACTCCACACTTCTCTGCAACTTTCAGAAGGTTCTCACCAACTCGGCATTGCACTGTCACCTGGAAGACAAGCCCTCACTGCTTCTCTTTCAGCAAAAAGCTTCTATCAAATCCTCTGCTACAAATTGACATTTTGACTTCAAAGGAAACACCAGATATTGGATTGTGGTTTATGAAGTTCAGATTTCGACAAAATTTATTGAATTCGTGTTGAAAGGTGGATGCTCACAGTATCAGAGCCAGTTGAAAATTTTACTGAAACCTGCTCCCCAGAGTTAGCACTGCACAAATTGCACTCAAAAAGTCATTCATTTGCATCATCCAGATCTTGCAAAAATGGCCAGGAACTAGGGTTTGAAGATTTAGGGTTTAGGGACTACAACTATTGCTGCAGATGTTTTTGCAGGATTTCAGGATTTAGGGTTTAAGGACTACTACAATGGCTGCAGAGGTTTTTGCAGGATTTCAGGATTTAGGGTTTAAGGACAACTACAATGGCTGCAGAGGTTTTTGCAGGGTTTAAGGACTGCAACAATTGCTGTAGAGGTTTTTGCAGGGTTTCAGGATTTAGGGTTTAAGAACTACTACAATTGCTGCAGAGGCATTTTTAGAGTTTAAGGATTTAGGCTTTAAGGACTACTGTGATTGCTAAAGATGTTTTTGCAGGGTTTCAGGAATACAACAATTGCTGCAGATATTTTTACAGGGTTTCAGGATACAATTGCTAAAGATGTTTTTGCAGGGTTTCAGGATTTAGGTTTTAAAGACAAATACAAGTGCTGCAGAGGCTTTTGCAGGGCTCCAGGATTTAGAGTTTAAGGACCACCACAAGTGCTGCAGAGGTTTTTGCACGTCAAAGGATTGCAGGAGTAAATCGGGAAGAAAGGGCAGGCGCTCCACACACCTATCATCACCCCAGTAGGTCCCAGGTACAGCACTTTCCTTGAATCGCTGTGGACCCACGGCACCCCTCTTGAGACTGGTCCCATTGCATCTCACAGCTGCTCTATTCCCTTCACACAACTCTCCAACAGATTATACACTTTTGATGCACAGCAAGATGAGGAGGTCATTTTTATTTGCGCACGAGAGAGGAACAAAAGTTTGTTTCACAATCAGCACAAAGTTCACAAACCATAGGCAAAACAGAGGGCAAAAAAGTTCCAACTTACTGTTGTTTTCTTTCAGCTTGACGATTCGCACCCGAAGCTTTCTTCCATCTTGTGAAACTCCGAATGTCCGACCCATTGTACCTTCAAACTCCCCGTTGCCCCCCAAAACCATATTTTCAGGAGCTCAAAACCAGATGAAAAAAGAGGAAATCAAAACCCACATGAGAGTCACAAGTTGGGTGACTGGATCTGTCCCTTGGGATGTCAGATCCAAGAGAAGAAAACAAAAACAAAAAACCCCAAAAAAGAACTTCAAAAAGAGGAGTAATGCAGCAAGTGTGGAGTCTTTTTTGGGCTTGTTCTCACCATGCTGGCTTGCTTGCCAGAAGCAAAGCTTGGATTGCATCAAGCAAGTGTCCATGAGCACAACCGCATCGTCGCACAACGCCACCCTCTGCTCCAGCGTCCTCGCCTTCTCCGGCAGGCCTTGTGGGGGTGGGAGGAGCGATCCGGGTATAATCCGGGTACTTCATCCCAATGCCACTGGGATAGCGTCTCCCGGGTATGGTCTCAGCTTCCCTTTACTTTAGGGTATCATTTGAGGTAACTTCAGGGTATGAAAATAGAATAAGCATGCCCTCCACCGAACATCACCCAGTAATCGAACGTCGATGTAGAGTAGTGCTAAGCTGATCAATGTTCACATGAACGCCCATCGTTTAAAACAGTTCTCATCACTGAATTCCTAGTCTTAAAACCTATGCAAATTCTGATTAATTTTGTGCACTTTGCATTCCCACCAAAATAAAAAATTTAGAAAACCCGAAGAGAAGAACAAGTTATTTAGGCAAATCTGAAATAACATGAGCATCTCAATTTTATTTTCAATTGTTTTTCAAGTATGTCCTCCTTACCAATTAGTGTAGAGGAAGAGCCCAATGCTTTTTTAAACTCCTAGTTCTTAGTGCTACAAGATTGAAAAATATTGAAGTAAGTCACAATTTAGATTTGAAAGCAAAAGTAGAATATGTAGAAGGAGAAACATCATGTTCTAAAAATAGATGTGTAAAAAACAAAACAAATCTTGAGACAAAAGTAAAGCATGTAGAAAAAGAATCAAATGAGGAGATAGGGAGAGAAATCTCAAAACGAATTTACTACCAAAGATTTCAAAAATACTTGTATTACCATTAATCCAACAATTTATAATCTGAAATGCAAGATCAAGGAGTTTCAAAAGAGTAAAGGATCAACTATCTCATATCAATCACTTGTATCGATTTGTTCCAACAACCTGCATAGCAATAGAAAATGTTGATTTAGTGTTAGAGAGGACTTTGTAAACTTCTTTACTCTCATCTATTTTAGAATAACATTAGAAGAACATGCACAAACAATATTTTCAAACTTACTAAACTTTTTTTGATTCTTGAGTTGAATATTGTTGGGCGTAAATTAGCCTAACTCAATTTTGATTAGGGGAGTGTAAGGTCTGCTTTACACAAGAAATCAGGGCCAATGTTCAACCCAAATCCAGCATTCTTATTGGTGCAAAAGTTGAAATCAGCCCCAAGGGCTTCACACTAGGAGTCAAGGCTGAAATAGAAAAAAACTTTTCAATCTGCCCCCAAGTACTAATAAATGTTAATCTTTATCGCCTTGTATTGGCCCCAAGGCTGAAAAAAAGATACCATCAATTTTGGGAGGCCAATTTGTAACCCTTGGTGTTAATGCTCAAGCATTTATTAATATCTTCACATCAATGTTCTAGCATTTATTAATAACTTGGGGCCCAATTTGCAACACAAAAATGCTAAAAGTTGGCCCCAAGTTTTTTGGGCCTTGACTTTGGGGGGTGGGCAGCCTGGTTAGGATAATGGGGTGGTAGGTTAATCGAATTACAATAAGACAGGGTTACCCTATCCTTGCTTTAAACTGGCTAAACTTGTTGGACAAGAAGGTACAAACATGGTGGAAGGTGCTTCTCAAAAGCTTTTAGCAATCAAGGTTAGAGCAAGACAATAACAATAACTTCTTCATGAAGTTAAGAGGGAGGGAGTTTGTTGCTAACCTCTCCTTCCACTTCTAGAGTAATGAATGTGGCATGAGGGGTTGTGTGGAGGGAAGAGCGATGATGTTGTTGTGATCTTTGAGGTTTAAGGGGTCTTGGCATAACATGAGAGGGCGAGGTAAGTGAAGGGGGTTACAACATCATGGATGAACAAGTTTTTCAAAACACATTCAAATCAACAATGCCCCTCGAGGATGGAGGTGGGATCATCAAAAGATGGTGATGATGGGTGCTCAAGTGGAGACTTCATGAATGTTGTAATTGGAAGCAAATGGTGGAGAAACATGTAGAGATACATGGGCTTATTACTAGATAGAGGAAGTAGGAGTGGAAAAGGGGGAGGTAGCTTGGAGGGGGGGGGTTGTCAAACCAAAGAACGAAAAGTGAAGGTATGCCCTCTTATGAAGGTAAAAGAAAGGGGGGTTGTCCCGCAAAGGTAGAGTGACAAGGGTTATTTTGGGGTGTGGCAAAAAACTCTAAAGGTGTAGGCAATAAGGAGATAGGATTGTTAATAAAGGGAGCCATTATAGAGACAAGGTTAGGAGTTAGGTAAAGAGGATGAGAGGCTTAGGATTGAAAAATGCATTGTAACCCTTTTCTTTGCGATGTGAAAAATGTTTTGTGAAAGACATGTTTAACATCATGGTGTTTGTATAATTATGTTGTAGTTTAGGGTTGTGGCTATTTAAGTTTAGGGAAAAGGGAGGGGTAGGTAGATGTAGGAGTGTTGTCTAAAGCAGACAAGAAAAAAAAAAAAAAAAAAATAAAAAAAAAAAGGAGGGAAATTTTAGAGGGAGGGTTTTTATTTGTGGCAAACAAACAGTCTAACAAATGTTT
>Ga0116227_10000994_pt1 | contig 60564 bp, 57 predicted proteins | sample S1TSphgellanicum_FD_89693 | JGI IMG/M metagenome (GOLD analysis project Ga0116227, IMG submission 89693) | Host-associated microbial communities from peat moss isolated from Minnesota, USA - S1T2_Fb - Sphagnum magellanicum MG | ecosystem: Host-associated > Plants > Peat moss > Unclassified... | reverse complement strand
GTGCGGTGGGAGAGGGATGCGATCCGACCGTCATTCCTACCCTTCGGACGGCTGCAATGCTTTGTGGAGACGGTTTGTACACGGAAACCGTGGTGGTCCAACCCTCGTCACAGACTGACACCGGTCGCCCACTGCTTCACCGGCCTCTCCCTCCCCCCCCCCCCAAAACCCCCGTCATAGACAGACGAAAGGACGGGCGGACGGAGTGAATTAAAATATAAGATTTTGCAGAATATCATTATTGTTTAGGTCAAGATGTGAAAAGGAAAAATGTTTGGTTGTTTTAAAAGGCATCCACCTTTTTTAAAACATCTCCATCGCTATTGCACTAATTATTTTGCTACTAATTAATTATGAACATTTTTAATGACCCTTTAAAACTGACCACCACCAAACATAATTCTCCACGCCACTTGTCCTTTGCAAACATTTATGTTAAGTGAATAACATGGGAAAATGCCTTGCATTGGTGATGCCCAATTGGGTTGCATGTCAAGCTTGTGTTCTTCCTATTTTATTTTTTTTGCAACTAGGTTTTAGCACATTATAACACATAAATCATGCACAAGTATAGTTGGGGTTTAACATGTTATAACACCTTTGGAATTAGGTTGTAATGGAAGTATGGCACCGGTGCTTACACATAATCATGCAAGTTGAAGTTGAAGATGACAATGACAAATTGTTCACACAAAATTTGTTGGTGTAGGTGGAGAATGCACCCAAATGGCAACATGGTGGTTCTTTGCCAAGATGTTGAACAAATTTTGATCATTAACAAGATTTATGCCATTCACAAATTTGGAAAAATTATACAATGATTAGTTTTCTTGTAAGAAATACAAGATGAAACGTGAAACTTTTTGCATAATTTTGAATGTTGTTTGTGCTCATGATTTTTATTTTGTGCAATGCAAGGATATGTGGGCATGTAGGCCTTTCTTCCATCCAAAAATGCACAATAACTTTGCAAATGCCAACATATGAAATTGTAACTAATACCACTGATGAATATTGTCATTTGGCAAAAACCACCACCACCACCAAATGCTTGAAACATATTGTCAAAACAATTTGTGAGATTTTTGAATGAAAATACTTGTAGCAACCATCGTGTGTTAATTTGGAGACAACTTAAAATCAATGTGGATTACAGTTTCCCTAGGATGTTTATGTCACTAGATTGTATGCATTACAAATAGAAAGATTTCCCCATTGCTTAACAAGGGAAATTCATAGACAAGGATAAACAAAAATCTATTATTTTAAAAATAATTGTTGATCAATAATTGTGGAAATGGCATGCTTATTTTTGATTGTTTGGATGAAACAATGATTTGAATGTGCTTGATCAATCCCCTTTGGTTGCAAATTTCTTGTAAGGCCTAGGAAGTGATGTCAATTTCATAGTGAATGGGATAATTTACGAATGCTTCTATATACTTGTCAATGGGATTTATCCAACATGGTTGATCTTTGTTCAAACAATCCATGAACCACAAGGAAAGAAGTGACATCATTTTGCAAAATGTTAATAGAGTACATGGAAGGATGTCAAACATTATTTCAGGATACTCCAAGCCAAATTTCAAGTTATTGCAAATGCCAATAGATAATGGAATAGAAAGGTGATAAAAAATGTGTTGATGGTTGCATGTGTGGTGTTTCACAACATGATCATTGAAAATGAAGAAGGTTAGGATCTAGAACTTGGCAAGACCGCAATCTTTCACAATTAAAAAAGGGTCTCACATTTGTAATTTTCATGAATGGCACAAATGTCATAGAAATTGCCAATGCGCACTTTAGACTTTAAAATGACCTCATTGAACACTAGTAGACATTGAAAGGCAACAACTTGCATTGAAATAATTTTTATTTTTTTTTACAAACCTAAATGTTTTAATGCATGCTTCTAGGTTTGAATGTCTATCCAAGAACATTTGTTTCTTCTACTTGTGTGGTCTCCACAAGGCTCAAAATCGTGGCAATGCTTGGTGTGCTTAAAGTTGTAGCCAAAATTTGCATGTTTGTTTCCAATTGTGATCAAAGTTTTGAGAGTCCCTTGCATCTTCACAATTTAAAATATTATTGTGCCTCCTTTGAGACCAATTGATCTTTATGCATGGTAAATAATGCCATGGTTGTCTGTTCTTCTAGGATGGTGAGTTTCTTCAAGGTTAAAGAAACCTTGTCCATAATTGTTCATGTTTGAACCTTGATGATAGAGTTTTTGAACTTGTTCATTTTTTCAACATTTTACACAACTTTCAAACCTTGAGAAGCCTTTTCTATGTGATTTTTAGGCAATAATGTTATTTGGTGAGCATGTGAGCATGAGCGTGAGCCAATGAACGTGAGCAATAAAGAATATTCTATAGTATTTTTTGACACATTAATGGAATATTTTATTAAAGACTTTTCCACCCCATAAGAATATTTTCTAACAAGCTCCATTGTCCCATAAAATATTCCTTGGAAAAATCCAACATGGCAAAATATTCTTTGACATAATCCACCTATTAAAATATACCCTTATAAGAAATAATATTTTTTGACGTAGTTGAATTATACCTATAACTCCACTTGAAAATAATGGAAACAATCATTTCATCAAATATTTTTTATTTTGTGCGTGGGGTGAATTGGGAAACAAATAATTGCCAAAATTGATAGATATGGACCATCGATAAAACCAATCTTAAAATCGGCAATAGCAAGGTTCAAAAAGTGACCTTTTAATGTAATGACAGTTTAAATCACCTTTAAACTATAACATTATTTAGATTAATTAAAGTAATGTTAGATGTTAATTCATGCTAACATAAACAAAGAGTTGTTCAATATCAAATATAAAAAATATATAATTTACTAAACACAATAGACTATTCTGAAAAGATATGGGAATACAATCATGTTGGTAATACAAATGTGAATCGAAGACCATTACTTGGAGTTCAAAAATTATAGCAAATGTTCAAAATACATACATAATGCAAGTACCTACTTATCGCAATTGATATTGAGTTCATAAAGGAATGATGAATATTTCTTGTAAATTCATTTTGTTGTTCATGCTTGCTTTGGAGACATTGTTGAACATGAATTTAGAAAAATAATTTTGTATGGATACTTAAACAAGGAAATTGTAACATTACAGAGATTTCCAAAAAGTCATGGGATGAAAAATCACAATGATGAGGCCATGAACTATGTCATCTAGTTAAGTGAAAAAAATGATTATTAGAGATAGTTTAGATGAAACCGATTTTGAAAAGTTATTTACTCCTCTAAAGACCCCGGAAAGAACTCGCTCCTCATGATGAGTTGCAAGATTTGATAGAACATTTTGACAATAATTTCAATTTACATATCGCGAAGAAGAACACGAGAAGAAAACATATTGAACTCAATAAGAAAACATTGTTACAAAAGGATGTCGAGATTATTGTTCTAAGCAACGACAATGGAAAGGAAGATGATGACTTGGGGCCATTCATCATAATAAACCTTGACATCCAAGAGATCCAAGCTAGAGGACATTGGTTTAAGACTATTTATGGATAGTGGTATAGATTTAGTTGACTATTTTAGTGTGCACCATCCATTTGTTTATGACTTCATGCTTGTTTTTGATAATTTGAATCCATTTAGCTTGCAAAACAAGTGAGTGAAATCAACACTTCCATTTTTCAAAGCAAATATTTTAGACTCCTTTACCATAATATTTGTCATGTCACACCCAATGTAAAAAAAGATGCATTACAATTGAAAAATAACATAAAGTGAGTTGTAAATGTTTCTGAAATCTAGATTTTTTAATTTAACTATAAATATAAAACTCATAATCTCAAAATAGATAGTAGTAGGACAACAAAGCTCATAACAATAATTTGAATATAAATATAGGAACTTGAAATCCTTCATTTTTGTGTTCCATTCACAAATAGGTTTTGTATCTTCAACTTTGTTATGGCTTCCAAAATCAACGACAATTAAATTAATTAAAAATTTGCAATAAGATTAAAAACTGAAGATTTTCAGCTTGTTCTGAAATAAGCATGACATATTTGAAAAACTACACAAATGGAGTTTCTACATGCATCATATATAATGCTTTGGTATGTCTGAAATTCTTATGTATGGAGGCATATAATATTTAAGTATTGGCATGAAATGGACGAGTCATTTTATTATACTTTTAATATAGGAGATTGGATGAGTGTTGTTAGGAATGGATGTAGTCTTCAGATTACTTAGCGTAATCGATAATCATTTCGGTTTGGATTAGCTTGGGTTAAACATAATAAAGACCTTGCATTAGTTTACTTTTGATATGACACGTAGGGTCTAATCTAGAACTAGACTTCAATACATGTGGGGATCTTGGTTCTTTAGTTTTAAGGTGGGAACTATTTAATGCATTAGTTTAGTTAATAGATAATTGAATTTATTCTTGATTTTCGATATCATTGATAGCATGTTGATGAGTCCAATTTTGAGAAATAAGTTAGACTGTAGGCAAAACAACCTATTTATATATTCTCTATTCTTGGAATAACACCTCACATTCATTTTGGTAAAGAAGAAGGATGAGAAAAATATTGCTATAATTAAAAAGGACATATTTGGAATGTTCAACAAAACGGTTCTCCCAACCATAAGATGACAAGAAACTTGATACAATCCCGTCATCAACCCTTGAGTTAAGTGAAACAAATACCCAAGGAATCATGCTGATGTTTCATCTTCAATGAAATCCATAACTACAGTGTCGTATCTACAGTGAGGTGATTGTGACCGTAGAGATGGAATATCAGACAAATATTTAGCAATGACCTCTGCATATCCTAACAATGATGGATTCAATGGAGGGCTTGGAAAGAAATATTTTCAAGTGAAAATAGGAATAAACCTTGGCCTTGGAGGTGACCATGCTCTGCAAGAAGTGACAAGATATTATTTCAATGGATTTGAACACAAATTTTTTTGAATAGAGTTGTGAGGGGTAAACTTACTCACAATCAAAATCAATTCAAAATTTCTTTTGAACAAGGGCATTTGGGTCACTATTGTTGTCCTCCACATCAGTTTGTATTAGGTTATCCTCTAAAAGTGGCTCTAGAAGCTCCTCATAACCATCATGGTTGGGCTCAATCATAAGAACATGCCTCCCAAGGCTTTGGCATGCTTTCAGAAAATTTCTTGGATCACACAACAAGGGATTTTGAGAAAGAATTATGAAAATGGAATATAAAGTAGAATAGAATAGAATAGAATTGTTGGTGGCCACAACAAGGTTTTTTTATGAGGTCAAATTGGAAAGAACAAAACAAATTGTAAAGAGGTGGATTTCATGTCCAACCCTAAAAGGTAAGCTAGTTTTGGATAAGGTCATATTATCAACAATATTCAAATTGAAGATAAAATCCTCCTCCTCCTCGATGCAAGACCCAAGGTTCTTTGAGTTTTGGGGGTTCGTGGAAAACTTGAAAGTACCATTCGTGGAAACAATAAAAGTCGCCTTGCTGAATAAAGTCTGTGCTAGAACATAAATGCAAAATGTGAGAAAAGAACATTTACAACACAATATGCAGGGTTGAAGAAAGAAGGTTACTTTTTTCTCCTTGAATTCAAGATTTGTGTGTTTCAAAGAGTTGACAACATAAAACTTGGACTGTATTTTGAACATGTACATCTCCAAATAAGACTTGATTTCTCTCAACACTCAAAAGTTGTCATCATGAAACAACAAAATAGATCCATGGCTCACGAGGAATTTCTCTACAAATCCAAAAATGGACATAACATAGTTCTACACTTTTACATTCCAACTCAGCATTACACCAAGGGGGTCAGATACATGTGGGATAAGGAAGTCTCTTGGCATTTCTCCAATAACCAAATTAGCTTTTGCCTTTAGGGATTCATGCCATGATTTGCACAATCAAGGTTTAAGATTCTAAGTCCAAAGAAAACATGAAACCTATTGGACAAATGGTTAAAAGTAGTTACGTCCTCCTAGAACCTCTGAATCTTTGCATAGCCTAAACACCACGTTTTGGTTGTCACCCTTCCCTCAACAAGAGATGGCCAAGAAAGGTAAAAAGCCTTGTTGACTAATCTAGGCCTCTTGCGGGTGGCCAAGAGCAAAGGGTTGGGAGGGACACGAGAAAATACTTGCTCTTCATTAACCTTTGGACTCTTTTGCAGAATCCTTTTCCTTCTTCGTGCAACAGTAGAAGGTTTAGCCTCACGAATCTTCACGCTTACAAGAGGATCACCAAAGGACACCTTTTGAGTTTGACGACTAAGTGAATCTTGAATGGGGCCCTTTCCTAGAGTATGCACTTCCACATGTAGTGATTACTATTCAAAAACTATGGGTCTGTGCCTTGGATTGGAAGATCCTTAGTTAACTTCTTTTTCTTCCTCTTCTTCTTAATTTTTTCATTCTTGTTTGTTTCATTAGACATTAGCTTGTCCATGAATCTTGGATCGAACATCTCTTTAAGCGATCTCTCAAAAACTGGAATTGAGTCAAGTGAGTAGTCAAGGTACCATCCATAGTGCTGAAGATGAAAGGATGGCCAATCCCTAAGGATATCTTTTCTTTACATTGAGCTATCTAACTTTGGGTTGCTCCATATGTGGAAAAGTTGAGGGATTTCTTTGATGGTTCTTGCTAGAAACAGGACATGAAAGAAATACATGGTATTCAACAACAAACCCTTAAACTAATCAAATTCATTTGTGTGAATTCGTGTAAAAGAAATTCATAAAATTGATATTGAAATCCTCAAGCATGTGCATCATCAATAATACGGAAAAATAGGAGTTATATGCAAGGGATCCCCCAAAAATCATGCCAACAAGGGCTTGTAAAATTTGATGGCCATGGATTGAACCTGACCATGGCCATGGATTGTCACAAATTAAGACCATGGATTAGCACCACAAAGTCTAGACCAATTTGAGGTCCATAAGTGCCTTGAGTCATGGCCTCTGGATGGGTTAGTACCAATCGTGGTAAAGGATTAGTCCCAATTGAGGTCGTCAATTGGCAATGACCAAGGCCTCAGGTCAAGGACAACCAACACCATCAGTTGGCAACAACCAAGGAAGTTAGTTGGCACCAACCTAGGCCATAGGTCAGCACCGACCAAGGCTTGGATCGGTGTTGACCGACTAGGTCAATTAGTAGCAACCGAACCACTTCATATCACTTCCAAGTTTGGGATTGGCATGGAAGAAAAGTAGGGTCTAATATGAACCTAGGCCTTGGTTCGGCCTTGAACAATTAAAATGATTGACAATCCTAAGGCCCTAGTGTGAAGGTTTTTAACTCTCTGCACCTTAGTTAATTTTCTTGGTGAAGGTTCTTTTCCATGGACCATTTTAACATGATCTACAAATAAGGACCCCAACTTAAATTGGGACTAATTTTAAAATGTTAAGGATCCATATACTTGTGTATTGAGGTCCCTGACAAAATGTCAAACATTCTCAAAGAAAAGAAGTAAATATTATGTAGGAAAGGAGTATATGGAAAATTCAAACTTGTAAAACACTCGTTTCATTGCCTCCTTAGCCCCAATTTGGAGATCCCATGTTTTCCTCCTCATGATGCCTCCTTTCACTCTGAACTCTTTGTAAAAGGCAATTTCCTAGAGCTCATGTCTCCATTTTTTGATGTAAACAACAAGGGAAATCACCTTCACAGTTGGATCAATGGAAACATGAAGGTCGTTGACAACAAAGCCTAATAATTTTTGCGCCTCCACCTCAAGCTGCATGAAAAGAACATAAATTAAGGTGAGGTCTAGTTTTCATTCCTAGTTGATACTTGAAACAATGCAAACAAAAAACACAATTTAGAACAAGTAGAAAACTTGGTGCCAAAATGTGGTTTTATGTAACCACTTATCAAATATGGAATCAAAGAAGCCTTATTTCGGGAACTTTTGTGCTTCATGTAAGACCCCATATTAATTCCAATTTTTTAGCCATTGTAATTTATGCTCGTTGTTGACACAAGCTAGCATCTGCAATTTTTCTGTCAACATTTCTAGTTTAGGATTAATATCATAATGAACTTGAACCTCTTGAAGGAATGTTGACCCCAAAGAAGGATCACACATGGGCAAGCATTTATGAAAGCCCATCATGTGCTCCTTTCACATAGCTTCCATTACCTTATTGCTCAAGATTTGAAGCTGGTTAGGATCTTTCTTAACTAGGTTTACAACATTTGCAAAATACATTTGATGTGCAATGTCAACTACAACAGCGAGTTCCCTCTACAAAACAATATCGTGAAAGATATGTATGTCACTTAATGAACTTAAAAAGAAGTAATGGAAACTTTAGAGCTATCAAATTGCTATAGTTAGTGGAACTAACCTTGTACATGTCAAAAAATGCCTCTTATGTGAGGTTGTACCAAGTCTTCCAAGTTTTTGCTTCACACTTCCTATATTGTTCCTTTAGTATGATATCTTTGAATTGTTATAGAGGTATCATACCTATGCTTTGAATTTGAAAGAAGTCATGGACAAATGATGGCCTAACATGGTTTAGTTCCACTTACTTGCATTCAAAGGGATTTCAATGTGATGAAACAAAACTCCAAAACATATAATTGAACACATAAAGACTTCAACAAGATAGGAGTTCTTACTTATCGAGGTTAGTCATCACCATCAACAACTCAACAAGGCTGTCCCTAATGTCCAACACAAAGTTTTCAACACATGTGTGCCAATTTTCATCCTTAGGGTGAACTTGTTCAATGTATGGGAACTAGGCTTGAAGCCTATGGTTTCCATCCTAGACATGGAACATCTTGCGTGAGAGTCTAATCAAGTTTAGATCCTTTTGTAAAAAGTCCTCAAACTCATGATTCTTCTTCTTCCACATATGACTCCAAGAATCCTGATAGCTTGAAACAATAACCTCCTCCCCTTGCTAGTTTTTGGGTGAAATAAAGAAGACCTTTTCACTTTTCCTGTAACCCATTTGGAAAGCTTACTCCATTTTCAAGATATTTATCTTGAAGGTAGGCCTCACAATGGCCATAGAAATAAGCCAACATAGTGGGATGCACATCTTGGCCTTCGATTTTGGGTGCATTTAAAAATTTTCCAACACTTCATTAGTGTTGAATTTGTTCCTCCTCTAAATTCAATTAATAAGATTCTTGCAAGTTGGCAAGCCTTGTAGTAAGAATATAAAGTCAATTTAAAAGAAGAACAAGAGAGTTGATATGGAAATAAACACTTCTATGCACAAATTTGAGAAAGGCTTCATGTGTGTGTGAACACATGGATGACAATTGAATGCAATGGAAAGTAAAAAATGAGGAATTGTAACTAAGTATGCCCAAATGAATCAATGATGTTCAATCTATATGACTACTTTAATACTGAATTAAAGGACATAACAAATTCTATGAACCACTTTCCACAACCTATTTTATCCTCAAAAAACTTAGAGAACTATCAAACAACACTGATTTGGAAACATACCAACTTCAACTTTTCATTAATTAGCAATGATCGAAACCTTTAAGATTACCACTTGCATTTTCAAGATGATTGAATCTGCACCAAACCAAACTAAATTCTGATTCAGTAGGTTCTACTATGTATAAATTTTGGAACAACAAATATTAATGGGAGATGACTTCAATGGGTCGGCATCGATTAAGAGCTTGTTTTCATAACTTTTTGGAACTTTCTTCTGAATCTATACATTTCTACAAATTTCATGTTATTTGAAGCTTATCCATCCATTCTTTAGATTTGGATATAATTAGCCTTGAGGAAAAAAAATATCGAAGGAATGTTTCACTTGTGTTTAATATTAGTTGGCACCGAGCCATATAACATACCACAAGAAATGCCACAACATACTATCATGTAGGAGATAGTAAACCATTTTAGTCGACAACAATTGATGTAATATCCAACACTATAATACCCAACAAGCTACACTTGGTTGTGATTTGACCATAAATAAAATGACCAAGGGAGTAACATTTGCAACTTTCCATACTTTAGACCATTTGGAACAATACTAGAAAAATCACACATATTATAATAGGACGAGAGGCTACAACAATAAAACACAAAAGGAAACAAAACAAGGTATCATGAAATACGATACTATAAGAGTATAAAGACATTGTAGTACAGTTGAAGAATGATAGTTGGACGATATAACAATGCACAAGGATGAAGGAAGGACGTCATAAGATGACAATAGGACGATGTAAGGACATTGAAAAAATAGAGTGCATGAGGAGAAATCTTTTTATACTATGATAAAAATAAATGATAACCAATCTTAGTCAATTTTTGAATTTCCTAAACAAAAATGGAACTAAAATGAATCAACATTGTCCTTGGTCGGCACCAATCACAAACAAGCACCTAACTATGTTCCCAAGTGATTGCCTCATATCCCCCCATCCAAATCGCATTGAGTGTTTTTTTATTGAATATTCACATTTGGTTGGCATTGAATGATCCCATATCCAAGGAATGGTAATTGCTATTCATCGAATCTTGTTTTGATGGAGCATAGAAAACTAAACAAGTTTATTATTCATATATGGATAATAGGTGTATAAGGGTTGGGTTTTTCATTGTGTAATTGATTGATTGTTTATGTTATTTGACACAAAGGAAGGAAAGATTCAACGGTTGGCAATGATCCAAAAGCTATAATGAGGCTATTGGTTTGCCCCAATTACAATTCACAAGATTTAGTTGCATATTTATTATTAGGTCAGTAATAAATGATGCCATGTTGAAATTTGGCATAATGGATTTATTCAATATTCAAGAAGTAGGTAATAGTTGCAACCAAAATCTTGAGGTTCCATACTTAATGTCAACAACGATATAACATCTATTTTGGAGTCTTTGCATTATGACCAAAAATAGACCAATGGGTTTTTGGAATGGTCCACTTACAAGTTGGGTATTTTTGTTCTTCCTTTTGTTTATATTCTTGTCTCCATGGGTCCAAAAACCCTAAACCCATCTGGATCAATTCACTCATCAAAATCATTAGGGCTTGAAACAAGAATTCCCTAGTACTAATGTTCAATGATACAAGTGTCAAAATTTCAATGCAATCTATCACTTTTGAATTACTCTCGGTCGGCACCAATATAGTTTGAATCTACATTTGATTTACCACCTAATTTCCTTCAACTGCATACAACATTTTGCCTAGTTACTAGATTTCCAAATGAATTTTGGTGACCACCTAGTCATTTTTTCCTACAGTAGATGCTCCTATGGGTATAATGATTTCTAGTTCAGATTCTACTTGTGTTTCCATTTGCACAAAGTCAATTAACACTCTTTAAATCCATGAAGGGGAACTACACTACATGTGTAAGAGAAGGAGAACAAACACTTACTTCCATGAATTCAAGAACCTTGATCACGGAATCCAAATCTTGGCCTTTTTTTTCTTCCTACAAAACTCAATGATTTTTATAAATCGACCTTCATTTGATAGCAAAACATTGCAAAATGAGGAAATAAAATTTATACCTTGTTGAAAAAGGTTGCAGTGAATGCCTAATCTTTGCAAGAACACTTAACCCTTTTTTTGTTCTACAAACAACACATCTCAAGATCTGTCAAACTTGTGTACATGAAATGCATTTTCAATCTAGAATTCTTGCAAATTCCTCTACTCACTCATACCTCAATTTGGAATTTCTCAATTGGGGTCTCCACACATTACAAAATAGTGAAGAACATTCCAAATCAAGAAATTTGTATTTAGAGTGTCCATTTGAACAAACGAGAATTAACTTAAGCTGAAAGTGCATAAAGATCATCACTTGGGTATCATTGTCTCCCAAATTCGAAGATATGTTTGGAGAAAAAAATAAAATTTACACAACAATGAAAAAAATTTCCCTCTTTTCATGTAAACCTGAGAATGTTCCCAAGCATGGCAAAATATGTTTTTTGAGATTACTCCCCAAAAAAACCCGGAGAGTTCTCTTGTGTTCTTGGGAACCCCAAATTGTTTTCGAGTTCCTTGAACCTAGATGCTTGTTGAGAGCACTCGAGCTCTTCTAACTAAATTCAACTTACGTTCCCTCTCCTTTCCATCCCCAATCGCTCTCTTTTCCTGGCCCTTCTATCCTTGATGATCTTCTATCCTCTCGAATTTTCTTTTTTTCGGCCACTCTCTCCTTTTAGACCCCCTCCCAAAAGCTCTCTCCTACCTCCCCATTCTTCCTTTCCTTTTAACTTCTATTCCTGCCTCCCTATCTCGCCTCTCCTCCCGGCCTTTGTTCTTCCTTCCCCAACTTGCCTCTCTTCTCGACCTTTGTTCCTCCTTAATTCAGCTTTCCTCCCGACCTCTAATCCTCCTTCCCCAACTCGCCTCCCTTCTTGGCCTCTCTTCTACCCTCCCCATCTCTCCTCCTTCTACCCTCCCCATCTCTCCTCCTTCTACCTCCTTCCTCCCGACCTTTCTTTCCTTTTGGCCAACCTACCTTTTCAAGCCCTAAGTGTCACAACCTTAACCTTGGGTTCGCGACCAAGGCAAGGGCTTGTAAGGTTACGGGCCAAGAAGGAAGCCCAGGAGTGAAGGAAAGTGTGAGGGAATGAACCCTCACACTCCCAAAGGAGCTTTCACTTTGGGGGTTGGAGTCCCGGTGGACTTCTAAATGTTCAAAGAACGATTGCAAGTGTCAAAAACCAATGGCTTAATGAGTTCTTTATAACATTGAAAACCTATTGAAACTTAGATGTCTAAAATGGGCTCGCATGACCCATTTGGACATCTAAAACACAAGTTATGGCCAAAAGAAAGGCCGGGAGTCAAATTGGCAGTTTGACTCCCGACCACTAAAAGTCAGGAATCGACCCGATTTCCTTGTGTGCAAGTGGCATGCAACATACCATTGGAAAGCTCTCAACAAGGGCTACAACTTTGTTTTAGCCCTCGTTTCAATCAGAGGTCTGAACACAAAGTTATGGGGCCTCAAAGTCACGAAAGTCCCAACTTTGGTAATTTTGAGACTCCCACTTGGGAGCCCTGGGACAAAAAAAGCCATTTGGATGTGGGTTTCGTGGAGAAGCATAGAGAATATTATAAGGGGGAAGGTGGTGGCTTCCCCCAAGTCTGGGCCATGGTGAGTCTTGTGCATCCGAGTTGCCCGTGGTTCATTGTAGCACCAAAAGTGCTCCAACTATGTACTAACCACCTTGTGTTGGTTTTGTGCAGGTTTGTGTGAGTAGTTGATGCTTTTCACTCTTCTTAGTCCCATCCCGGAGCTCTAGCATGCCCCTCTAGCCCCTTTCAAAGTGCTGCGAGTCAAGGAGTGTGCCTCGATTCCTTGTTTTCAGTTTGGATTTGCATTTGAGTCCCTTAAAGAGCTTGAGGGTGCGTCAGATATGGGGGCAAATGATATCAACAGAGGAAAAGTTGCACATGTTGAAATGGTTGAAATGTTAAGAGGCCTTAAGAAAATCCATATTGTGAGAAGGTGGGAATAAAGCTAGATGCAAATGGGTATGCTTAGAAAGAAGGGGAAACCTTACTTTCCTACACACCCAATGTGGGGAGGAAATTGTTGAGACTGGCCAAACTTGAGGTCAACATTGTGAAGAAAAGGTGGGGTTGGGGGGGATTATGCCAAAACATGGCATATATAACTACTTACATGACACATGCAATTGCATGACTATGAGTCTGCATGGACTTGTGATTTTTATCACTAATCATTTTCAAAGTTGTAATCATGAATGACATTAGCAACTAAGCCTCTATAATTCTAATCATTGTGAATGTAAATCATGAAAAACACATCCAACAACTAGATGAACCATCTTGAGTTGTTGGATTGGATTTAATTAGATGAAAAATAAGGATTTTTTTACCATTCAAATGGTGACAAGTGGCAAGTTACAAGTTGATGTTGATGAAGAAATAATGTGTGGTTTAGGTTCGGTGGCCTTGCTTACCTACCTTAGGTTGCATAGGTGAGAAAGTGGATGAGAAACCTAGGTGGTAAGCTAAGAGATCTTAGCCTAAAATAAACACTTAAATTACATAACCTAGACTAAGATATATAGGTTGCAACAATAAAAAATCAATCCCTTCACCTTCACATTGAGGGGCAAAGTCCTTATCATTGCACCACTTTTTTTTATGCCACATAAATTATAACAACATTTTAATAAACATTTAATTTTTTTGACTTAAATAACCACTTCAACCTACTCTAGGCTACCTAGGTGTTACTTGAAGCCTACTAAGGGGCTACTTAAGCTATCCATAGGTTACCTACCTAAGGTTGAATAGGGTTGCCTAATATTTATGTTACTTAGGCACCTACCTAGTTACATTTATGTTACTTAAGGGGAAACCTATAATACCTAGGGGTTGTTTAAAGGTCACATAAGTTAGATAATGATTAACTAAGGGATTGCCTAAGTTATTTAAGGATTACATAGGTTATCTACTTGGGCTTACCTAGGGGTTGCGTGGGTTACTTAAAGACTATCTAGGCTACCTAGGGTTTATGTAGGTCTTCTTAAAGGCTATCTAGGTCTACATATGCTTACCTCAACTTTTCCTAAGTTATGTACAAGTTTATCTAAAGCTACTTAAACTACATAGGGTTTATCTAAATTTACCTAGGGTCTACCTAGTTCATCTACCTAGGCCCACCTAGAATCTACTTGGCAACTACCCAACGGCTACTTTTGTCCATTAGGTTTACATATAGATGATTAAAAACTTGCCTAAATGTGTACTAGGCTTACATAAGGTTTACCTTGTTTGTCTACCTAGGGTCTACCTAAGGCCTACCAAGGTGCTACTTGAGCTTTCTAGCTTACGTACCTATCTAACTTACTTACCTAGCTACTTTAACTTATTTAGCCCACCCAAGCTACCTACCTACATATATATGTTAACATAGTTATTAGCTACCTAGCATAGGTATAAATATTTAGGCTAATTAGTTACCTACTTACCAATCTAGGTTAATTACACTTCTTTCAAAATGATTTATGGTCATGTAATTGAAAGATTTGGCCAGTGCACCATGAAGGATGGCCCAAATTTGGGCCACAATTGGGCCCAATTTGGTAGCACCCAAATTTGGGCCATCATAAACTGTGGCCCAAATTTTGTAGCAAAAATCTGGCAAAAACAAAATGTTAGAACTTAGAGTCACCCCAATACAAATACAAACAAGGGGTGTGTCACATTGTGGCCTTGCCATTTACATTTAAAAGGCAAAAGAAGAATTATGGAAACTCAAATATTATTTCACCATGCAAAAACATAATCTTCAAAAAAAATCTCTAAAAGAAAACCAAAATCCTTCAAGATACAGATCATAACTCTATAACTAATCTCAAGTAAGTTCCAACAAACAAGCCAAAGTAACATCTTTCAAAAATCCTCATATAAAAAATAGACTTATTACGCCTGGGGGCCAAAATCCCTGAAGCTACTATATAATACTCTATAGTGAATCTAAACACAATATCCTTGCCTTGGCAGGCAAAGCCAACAAGGGGTGTGTCACACCGTGCCCTTGCCATTTACATTAAAAGGTATCTTAAGGCAAAAGAATAATTATGAAAACTCAAATATTTCATCATGCAAAAAAATGTAATCTTCAAAAAATCCTCTAAAAAAAAAAACCAAAATGCTTCAAGATATTATAAACTCTGTAACTAATCTCAATTAAGTCTCAACACGAGCCAAAGTAACATCTTTCAAAAATCCTCATATAAAAAATAGACTTATTATTATATTACCTAGGGGCCAAAATCCCTTGAAGCTACTATACTCTATTAGAATGAATCTAAACACAATATTCTTGTCTTGGCAGGCAAAGCCAAACAACAAATATGACGAATTTTCTCAAACTTTTGGTTGCTATTTGGGTATTTCACTAATGCCTTCGGAGAAAGATGCCGCTGTGCGACTGCGAGTTGGTCGGTTTTCTTCTTCTTCTTCTTCGTCCCTCAGAGAACTAGACAAGTGGGAGTTGGTCTCCGTCTTCTTCTGAACGTCCCTTGGAGAACTAGACAAGTGGACGATGGCCAGGTTGCATGATTTTTTTGCAAACAAACACTGTCTCATGTGTTGTTGTTGCGAAATTGCAACTTGGTAGTTCTTGTTGAGGATCTGAGGTAGCATTTGTAGTGAGATTTTGTGGAAAACAAGAGTCTTGATCAGAAGAAGCTGTTGCTCTCTAGTTGGACCTGCCTTTGTTCGTCCTCGGAGATTGATCTGGGGAATTGAGGGGGCGAGGGGGGGAGAAGAAGGTTTTTGAATGTGCATTTCTGCTTTTGTTGATGTTCTGCGGCAAAATTCGTTGGACTTGAGCTTTTGGTTGATCATCGATCGCTAGTCTCAGATCATGGCAGCTATGGAATCCTCGGCTCCTGTGCTGCAGCTGCATGGAGAGAAGGAAGGTACTGAGTCAGGCGTGGAGAAGCTGAAGAATGGAGGCAAATATGCGGCGGCGGCGACGGCGTGGGAAGGGGGCATGAAGAATTTGCGCGACGTTTATCCGGGTATAGTGCATCAGGAAGAAGAATCCTCCTCTCCTGCAACAACTGCTGTGGGTACGCAGCTTTCAGAGAATGCAGAAGAAGAATCTGTTGTGAAGAAGAGTCATGGGTCTGATGGAACGACGCAAGGAGTTTTTACGGAATCTGGCCAAGAAGATCAGAGGACTTCGGATCTGAACGAAATGCTCCACCACTACGAGCAAGAAGTGGGTAAAAGCCTACGTCTGTGTGAGCAGCAGCCAGTTCCTCCTCCAGAAGATGATGCAACAAACAATCCTACAACAACAACAACTACTACTACTACTACAACGGAGAATCAGTCGAAAGAGAGACTTGGTGGACCAGCTGCAGATTTGCAGGACCTCGGCTCCACGAGCGTCGATGGAGCAAAAGAGGAGGAGGGATCTCCGCGCCCAGGTCTGATCAAGAGCTTGGTGGGAACCAAGATTGTACCGCTGGTGGCACCGCTCGTCACACCTCTGGTGTCCGTAGTAACCGTCGTGGGCGAGAGCACTGCTGCGGTAAGAAAGACTCCTCCTCCTCCTCTCTGGGTTACAGAACTGATCCTTGCCGGGACGTTTAGGGAGCTTCATGGGTTGAGCTTCTTGCTTCTTTCTTCAGACAGTTTTGTTGTCAGCTGCTGCATGCTGCGAAATATTGTGTTTGGAAGTGTCCGAGTCGTAAACTTCATCCATGATTCGGAATGCTAGATTCTGGTAGGAAGAGGAGAGGATAGTGCTAGCGAGAAGACGGCGGCATCCAATCAAGCAGCTGGGTCAGAGCAGAAGGAATCTACAGCAGCTGCTGAGAGAGCCGTGGTCGAGCCCACAACTCCTTCCAAAGATGCTCCAATTTTGGGAAGAGTGGGGAACCTTGAATCACAGGTAGGTGGTAGCTAGCTTTTTCCTTCAGCATCCTCACTCTCTGAGTTTCTTCTCGATGCTGAGCATCTATCTGGAGTGCTGCAGCAGTTGGAACCTATGTCGAAGCTCCTGGAGATCAAGCTTGTAGCAGCTGTGATGCTCAGCATTCTGTGACCAGCATTTTGTTTGTTTGTCTAGATGGATTCTTTGGAAGAGAAGCAGAGTCCATCAAGAGGATCAGAGCAGCAACAACCATCCCGTTTGTCAGTCTCGTCACTGGGGGGTTCTCCTCCCACTCCCTCAAGCTTAGAGAAGCGATGTCGACCAGCAAAAGATGTCCTGGAGGAAACAGAAGTGAAGGGCACACTTGTTGAACGTGTGCAGTCCTTGGAACAGCGTCTGAATCAGGTGCAATCCCTGAACTCTAAACCCTAAAAGAAAGGAAGGAAAGAAGGAAGGAAGGGCTTGATCACATGAAGAGGACACACAGCCATTGAGACAACAGTATTGTTTTGCTTGTCATGATTTTAGGTAGTTACTCCTGGAGAGACAGTTGTGGAAGGAGGAGGAATTCCAGCAGTGGCAGTGGCGGTGGCACAGGAAGAGCCTGCTGTACAAGGAGCTACAGTGCAAGACTTGGAACAGGGACTAGGAGAGGAGGAGGAGGAAGCAGCAGTGCCAGTCACAAGCCCTACCCCAATTGTTACAGAACCTGATGAATCAACAGCTCCGGAAACAGAAGTCCCAAAAGAAGAAGATGAAGGAGTTCCTGTTGAAACAGAAGCTCTTGATGAAACAGTCGCAGAAACTATAATAGTGCCCAAAGCCACACCAGAGCCACATGCTCAAGTAAGATCTGGACCTTGAGAGCTCGATCCTTCTTGACCCACCCAGAGAAGAAAAATTGTTTTAGACTCTCTCTGTGATGCAGCAGCAGCCTCATGGACCAATTTTGCATTCCAGTTTGGCAGAGCACGCTTTTGAACTGTGCTCAAAGAGTAAGCGAGTGCCTGAGTGAGAGATCCACAAACACAAGAGGTTTTCTTTGCTGACTATAGATTTTGCCATGTTGATGGGGGTGGTTTTGCATTGTTTCCATCTCTATTTGTGTCACACTTTTGTATCTGGTGTGTGGCAGGTGGGTGAGCAAGAAGGCTCTGTGGGTGCAATGCCACAGCAAACTGCAGAGAAGGGAAAGAAGAAGCATTTTCAGAAGCTGCGTGCTGCATTACGACGCATGTTCAAGCCCAAAAGTGCATCATAGACTTTGCTGTTCATATAGTATATGGAAGGTGCTTGTTCAAGCCCAAAAAAACATCATAGACTTTTCTGTACACAAGTGTATGGCAGCCATTGGAAATGCTCAGTTTTACAAACCTGGCAAAAGCAGCAGCAGCCAGCAAGAAACCCAAGTAAAGTTCACTCCGTACAACAGTAGTGCATGCCTCCTCTCCATGCCCATCACAGAAGATGTTATAGTTTTCTAACACACAGTACATCTATACACTCAAAACCCTCAGTCATTCTAACATGCTTTGTTGCCTTCACTACCTCAGAGTTTCTTGAAAGATGTGAAGCTGGTTGTTTACATAGTGGTGGGAAATGTATGTAGTAAACTGCTTCAATCCAGAAACATAAGTAAACCTGTGTGTCTACTATGAGCAATTGTCCAATACCCTGTACACAGAGTTCACAATAGATTGTGCATTGCTCTCATCTGGAGTTGCTGCAACATTGTTTTGACTTGTACCACCAACAGTATGAATAGGATCTGGTTACGAAATTCCTTGACACCAAGATGAGCTTCTTTTTTTCTCCACACAGACTTGCAACATCACACTGTCAATCTCCACTCAAATCGGTCACTCTTAGTCTGCACAACAGTTAAGCCCAAAGCTTCCATGTGCAGAACCCATTTAGTAATGAAAGCTTTGTGTAAATTCTGGTTTGGTTGCAAAGTGTTATGTACACTCATTGATATGCTCCACAAATGTGTTATTCTACAGCTACTGCAAATTAGTAGCTACATGCACAGGTCCTGCAAAGCAGCAGCTATGAATCTTGTTTCTTTTGTGGAAAGTGGTAGTATACAGGATTATGCACAAGAGTGTTAAAAATGTTTATGAGATTCCAGAAAAAAGTGTGCATAGAGATAGCCATCAACATTGACTACTAGGTAACAATCCAATGTGCAAAATTCATGTGATGGGGATCAAGACCTTTGTTTCCAAGAAAAAAATTCCTTTCATTTGATTGGCATCCTTTCACAACTACCTCCTAATGCCATTTCTCTGAGATTGCATAAAATGGCAATGAGGTGAAGGTTACTAGGACGGAATCAAATTTAGATCAATAAGACAATAGAGATAATACCAATAAAAACACTAGATAGCCATTGTGTCAGTTCCAGCAAAACCCACAATGAAGACAAACAAAGGACTTCTGGTTATAACCATACAAGTGTCACCCACAAAACATCAGATCATTGCCTTCAATCATGACCGGCAGTGAATGGCACAGAATCGATGCCAGGACTCCGAAAGCTCATGATGATGGGTGAAGATTAGCACATAATAACCTGCTCAACTTTCAAGCAGAGAAACAAAAATTTGCATCCTAAGTTTCTGTCACACCTTTCAGAAGCAGTAATAGACTCAGAAATGATGTCAGGTAGAGAGAGAGAGAGAGCACTAATAAAAAAACTCGATAGTATCCACATTGAAGCAGCAGAAACAAGGTTGTGAGCATAAACTTCAGCTTCATTTCAATTTCAATTGCCCCTGTACAGCCAAGTATCTGAGCTCAAGGCACAGAGGAACCCTTAACTTGGACTGAAGCAAATATATATGCAAAATGCAGCAATGACTTTGGCAACAACATGAACAAGGCCAATTCTTATCATCCTTCACCGCTCCGACATAAATATGCAATAGAAATGATTTAGATGTCAAAGCATTGACAAGATCAGGTTTACAAGTAAAAATTGTACATGGCTAGAGAAGAGATTTTAGATCCTATCACGTGGGCCGATCACAGGTGGCTGCTGAGGACCCTTCTTGATTGGCAAGAGGTCACCTGCAGCAGTAGATCCAAAATATCCAATTGACGTCGCCCATCCAAGCACCAAGAACTTCAATAACAGCCCCCTCTTGCTGAAGACTCCGCCGAAAGTCTCAAAGAACTTGCTCTGAGATTGGTTTCAAGATTCATCACAAACCAAAAGGTCATTCAGAGCTCTGGAATCAAGCAAGCAAACCAACCTACCTCCAAGCAGTTTGCTCGAAGACTCAAACAAAGATATTCAGTCAGAACCGGAACAAAGCAACAACCAACCTCTCCAGGCATGCCTTGAAGAATAAAAATACAATGGAACCAGGAAGAAGCTCCAGGAGGATTCTAGACTAATGTGTGTGTACCTGAAGTCCATTGTAGCGGTTTGGTTCGTCATTGCCATAGAGATCCCATTTGCCAGTGGTGTTGCTAATGTCTCCCAGATCGAAGTACACGCTCTTCTCACCATACTTGGCTGTCACTGCTCCCACCCTACCCATCCTCAAGAGCCAGCAAGCCACGTTCAACATCTTCTCTCTCTCTCTCTCTCTCTCTCTCTCTCTCTCTCTCTCTCTCTCTCTCCCTCCACTTGTGCAAACAAAGAAAATCCCCGGGCATTCTCACCAGCATTCAACAAAGAGAGAATGGAGAAACATTTCTCTCCGAGTCCAACATGATGAAGACACATGATCCGTGATGGTGGTGGTTTGCCAACAAGCTGAAGAAAGGTAATAAGAAAGAAAGAAGAACAAAAACCTGGATGGGGCTCGGACAGAGACGGGGCGTGCAGAAGTGATAGCAAGCTTCTGGCCATTGATGCTACTGCTGCTACAAACTCCAGCAACCAGAGTTGTAGAAGCTCCAAGGCTGCTGCACGCCATCTCTGCTGCTACTGCTGCTGTGAATTGTGCACTGTACTTGCGAGTACTTAATCCGAGCGACAATGCGGGAAACCTCCGATTCTTCTCTTCTGTGAATGTCTCAGCGATCGAGTTCTAAAGCTCTTCCTCCTCTTCCTCCTCCTTCCTCTTCCTCTTCTCCTCGCCCACAAGAACCTGCCGTGTTGGCTGCCACGTTGATAAACTCGGGATTGCGGAGTCTTTGCGCATCCAATGCGAGCGCTCCCTGATCCTCAACCATATCCTCGTGGATAATCTTCCCTTTCACTACCGTCGATCTTGTGTCACATTAAAGAGAACCCTAATCCAAGCACCCATGTCCAAAACCGGACTTGTTCTCGAACTCCGAAAGGGATTGAGGCTTTTTTCTCTTGCTTCTTCTCACTCCAAATGCTTCTGAAATTTTTTAAGAAAGCACAAATTGCAAAGCAAAGTGCTTCTTCTCTCTCCAAATGCTTCTGAATTTTTTTGAAGAAAGCACAAAAATGGAAAGCAGAATTCTTCTTTGTCGTGGCTCTCTTACTTCCTTTATGTCTTTTGGTTCTTTAAGTTGATCAGATACATACTTTGGTTTTATTCTTGTTGTGTAAGCTTGATGAGAGTCACAATTCTCAGCTATGGTGTTCAGAATTTCTGCCTGAGTTGGGAGGACAACAAACAGCTTCGCAATTCTGGAGGATCTCTGCCACAGAATTCTTGCAGTTTGCAAGCTTTGAAGATTTTAGCATGCTAGTCACACAACAAGCACTTAGCAATGTCAACATAAGTTTTTTTGCAAATCAATGAAGCCCACATCAACAAATGGTCTTTCTTTTGCCTTCAAAACTTCTGTTAAGTGAAATGTACAACAGTCACATACATCAACTAAAGCTCATATGATTGAAGCTTTCTTGTCTGTCAGGTTGTGTGCACACTCCTAACGCCATCAACACTAGCACTCAAGAGACATAGCTAAATAAAAAAACACTCATAGCATCTGCATTCAAGTCGGTGAGGATAAGCTCCACTTCATTTTTGCTTCCCCCTGTGCAAGCAAACTGACAAGGCAAAGGCAAAGATAGGCCCAGCACAGAAACCATCAGGTCACCAACAATTCCAGTCTCGGACTGAATTCTTGAGCATATAAAGTGGTGCTTGCAGTAGCCATTGAAGAATGTGTCCAATGGATAGAAGATATGTATCTTCATGTGTCATGAGAACTTCTCCAAATTCATAATTTAAGTCAACCCGAATAAAATTTAGAGATGAGTTGACAATAACATCAAAAGAGATTTCAGGTCCCACAAATACCACCAGCCAGAGGAAACCAGTAGAGATTTCAGATCTCACCACAACCTACCACCAGCAGAGGAAATGCAACAAAAAATATCTCTCATAAGAATCAAGAAATCTCCATTCTCACAATTAAGAAAAAGCAAAGCAAGGTTAACACTTCTTCATTAAGTCACAGAAATTTCCAGAGAAGGATAAACAAACAGAGCAAGTCCCACACCACCTGTTCAGGGAACATCAACAGTAACAATGATATGACAGTGACTTCTCTATCACTTCTTCCCCACTGACTTCACCAGCTCCCTATAGTGGGTGAAGGCTGATGTAAACACTAACCTGCATACTAAGTTTCTGCTGCAAATCTGAAAGCAACGGGAAAACTCCGCCATGCTACTGGCTGGCAACAAACAACACTACAAGGAGAAAACACAAAAGCAAAACACATGACAGAATAGACTAAACACACAGAAAAGAACAGCAAGGAAAAACATAGACCAAGGGGGCTTACAACAAGCTCCAAACTTACAAGACTCTATGCAAAATTCAGAACACTCCAAATGCTGAAATTCCAAAAAGGAATTTTTATTTATTGAGCAACCCTCTAGTCCTCTTACACAGAATATTTAGAGGGTAGCCTTTATTCTTCAGAGGGACAATAAGACTGACCATCAGAGAAACAAAGAAATCTTCAGAACTACAAAGCCTCAAAAACTTGTAAAACTGACTACTAACAACTCCCAACTTAGCAATAATTGAGATGTTGGAAGGAACGTGAGACATATAGATCATGCTGATACTTGCATACTTTGGTTGAGAACGTTAATTAAAGATATCACAGGATATACCTTAGAGGAATTCATAGATCCAAGAGGTTACAAGAGAAGCCTTTAGAATTCAAGCTGTTTCTTGAACCAACAAAAGCTTAAAACAATGAAGGTTCAACATCAGATTAAACAGTTTATTCATCAGAACTTTATACAAGCTTTCAGATCCATTAGGTCTATTTTAGTGTAGAGAGTTGAGAAGTCAAAAGACTGCAACAAGAGTGGAGAAGCTTTATCAACTTTCAGTCTCGAAAGATTTAAGTTATTTTATTACATCAACTACTCCTGTAGAGTCATTGAGAATTCGACTACTAACACAAGGAACATTAGCCTTTCTGAGTTTTGCCACCCAAAGGTTGTTGACCGTAGGAAAAACAGCTTTGCAGAAAGAATTGAGCCACTTAGAAACATCAACAAGGGAAGTAGAGCTGGGTGCACAAATAAATCTAGGTTTAATCGGATTTTTATGAAACTTCCAGAGAAGATTTCTTTGTGCAGAAGTGGAAGGGTTCGGATTGTTGACATGCAGAGATTCACATGTCCAAACACTATATGAAGTGAGCAACAATAGGAGCACTCATGTAGTTCTCAAACTTTCAAAAAGTAGAAACTCTAAAGTCTGAATGCTGCAAGTAGACCAGATTATAAATTGGTGGAATTGCAGAGAAATCTCCACAACAACTTGGATGAAACATGATAATGAGTACAGACATCACCTTATGAGAGTCAGCCACAAAGTATCAGACCATCACCTTCATCACAAATAGCAGTGATGACCTGCCATGACTATTCACTGAGTCCATCAGCTCTCAATGGTGAGTGTAGATAAGCATATGCAGTAATCCACACAAAATCTGCCCAAACCATTATACAAAATCTGCATCCTGAGTTTCTGTCACATTTCCAGAAGCACTGAGAAGACTCAATCATGATATTGGCTAGAACTCAAGTATATCAGATTGTACATAAGGATATCATGAACAAACAAGAGTGTCATCAGTGACAAAAACCGTCACACAACAATAGAGTGATTAGCAGCTCATCAATTTGCCAAATTCCAGAGTTGGCAGAGATTTGCATTGATTCAATGTGCTTGTGAGTGTACCTTCAATTTGCAGCAGCAGCCAAGCCAGTCATTCCATGCTTTGATGCTCAATGAATTCCAGGTTTCTAGCAAATATATATCTGTAATTTGAAACCTTCTCAACAGACATTCCCAAGCTGTAATAATATGCTAGCAAATTATTTTGCTAAATTGCACAAAAGAACACCACACAGAAAGATTACTAAGACTCTTGAAAATCCTGATTGTTCAAAGCAGGAAATCATAAATTGGGAAGCATCATAAATATACATCGCCATCTTCTGCATCGACTCTAGTTTGTAGATTGTCTGCTAAGTTAAGACTCTTTCACTATATAAGCAGCTTGTAGTGCTCACCGGACTGCTTGAACAACACTACTGTACAGAAGAACATCTTGCCTGTTTTTCCTCAAGGAACGCTTTGATGTTGCTGTGGTAATCACATGCACGACTCGTAACCAAAGCCTGCAAAAACTTAGGTGACAAGTGGGCTGCTCGATTCCCATACGAAAAAGATGGAATGCCCCCATCGTCAACGATCTCATCACCACTCCGAATCAAACAACCACCTCAACCAAAGATAACTTTCATGACGATGACGATGGAATTGAGAGCCACAAGCGGCACTCGCAAGTACTGTACCGCATGCAGCAGACCAACAATTTGGCCCTTGATGGTCGTCACTCTTCCACTTCCCATCTCCCCAAAACCCCAACCATTGGGAGCCAGAAACCGATCCTCGTTGAGAATAGCCAGCGCATTCGTGATCAACAAAATAGCCTCCAACAACTGCCACAAGGTCATCCTGACAAGACCGACCTCACCTCTCCCCCGCCCCCGCCCAGAGACTTCCCCGCTGCCTCTCTTCGACCAACTCCAACAACACCAGCTCCAAAACCTAGTTCTCTGTCTCTCTCTCAAAACACAAGATTTCGCGTTCTTCACACACACACGCACACACTCTCTCTCTCTCTCTCAAAACACAAGATTTCGCGTCTTCACGCACACACTTCTCTCTCACTCTCTCTTCGGTGTCGTTCATCAAACCCTAACCCTAATTTTCCTTCAAACCGCTATTTGCTCCTTAAACCCACTGTTTGTGCTCCATTGGAACAAGCGACGGTGAATTACCAGTTGATGTTCCTGGGATATTTTTGGGGTCAAATATGGGAAATATTTAGCATTTTGGGGTCCTTTTTTGGTCTCAAGTTGTTAATAAAAATAGGTGCGATACACCTTGATCAGATTAATGCAATAAACTGTCGAATAATTAATTAAATTTTAAATCTTACCTTCGGCACTTGCTTTTTTAATTCTGAAATTTTCAACAGGTAATGGTTATAACAAATAATAAACACATTCTTGTTATGTTTATGGGACACTCTAGTATGTCTAGTTTGTTGTAGTCTTTAAGTTCTTGACTTTTAAGGTTTACATTTCAAACTTGACAGTTGAAAACTTATAGTTTCTTTTTTTTAATTTTTTTTTGGCACAAGTAATAAATAATTTCTCAAACATTCAACAAAAAAAATTAATTTATGTCAAAATCATTCATGTATTACGATATTGATTTTTTAAAAAGACAATTGAATCGGCTAGCTTTTGTTGACCTTAACTTATTCATTTTAGCATAACAATGGTGATTCATTGGAGATGGTTTAGGTAGAGTTGATTTAGGTTCCATAAGTTATCCTGTTGGACAATGGTTTTGAATCGGAATTTGTTTAGTTAATTTCAGAATAAAGAGGAATGAGAAAGTGTTTTTATTGGATCCATGTCTTTTCAAAGCTATTTAGTTTCAAAATTATAATCACAACCAAATTTTCAAACCTTTATGCATCTATTTGCATCCCATTGTTTTTCAATTGCACAATTTCAAAATTTCAATTAAGTTTCAAAATTTGAACTCAATTCAATTTAAGAATTTGAATTCAATTGAAATGCATGCAATGTCATTCAATATTTCCATTTGAATGGAACTTAATTTTCACAAAATCAATTCATTCTTTTCATCAATTGATTGTCACTAATAATGTGCAATAGTGCAAAACCCAAGTAAAATAATGGTTTTACATGTGGTTATTCATTGTTTGGATCACAATTGTGTGAACACAAGATGTTAATACTCTCCCCATCTAAGTTCATGGGGGTCAAAATGGCACTTTGCATGATTATGGGTAGATGTGTTACACCTTTTGCAAGGATATTTCATGTTTTGCAAAGTAGAACAAAAAAAATTAAGTTTTTTGTTTTAACATTTCATCGCTTTAAAACTCAATAGGTATTAACAATCTTATTCCAACCAACATATTATAATTGGGTCTAAACATAATATAAAATAAAAATTCCATCAACGTTTGTCCATCCTAGCAATAAAATCGCACAAATTTCATGTAAGGTGCTATTTTGACCCCCCATGAAGTTTGATGGGGTGTTTTTTGTTTAACTAAACATTGGAAAAAAGTTATTTATTTTATGTACTTCTTAATTGAAGTGTTATGTTTCACCGTTACACATTTTTCATGGTTGGTATGTCATTTGATTGTGATAAACAATGAGACATTCAACACTTGATGTATTAATGATGTAATTTTCAAAATGAATCATTTCACTATGACAAACTACATATTTAAAGATTTGGTTTTGAGCAAAGTCTACATATTGGTTATTGTTCACTTGATATATAACGTTCATGTTAGTGATTCCAATCATAAAGTTACTAAGCAATGCCTTGTTTTCTCAAATTTGTCACATGAATCTCAACAACACAAGGTTCATCACCACGACCAACAACTTTAGAAGGATTCCAATCTCAAACTTATGTACTAGTTGCCATTTTTCAACCCTATTATTATTAATAGATCCTATGCAAATGATTTGAATTAAAAGGGATTAAAATTGAATTTATTAATATTGAGGATGGGATCTAAATAAACTATGATATTCTTTCTAAAGCCAAAAAAATGACAAACAACCAAATATATATATGTGGACAAAGATCAAACTTTAGTGAAAGGTGACATACAACTAAAAATGAAAAAAAGAAATCCTACAATAGATTTCAAACCTCAAAAAACCAAGGACAAACATGAAACATTTGATGAGAAGCAATAGGCACCTAGAAATCAAGGCCATAAAATATCCAAAGATAAACACATAATTAAAAAAGCCATAAGTCCTCCCCCCACCTTTGTTACTTGATGCAATTGTCTCAAAATATTTGTCATTTTTGGCAAAATCCATGAACTACAACACCAAAAGGTGAAATGCAATATTCAACAACGACGACTAAATTTGGAGTTTGAAAATGTTATGAAATGAGGTGACTAAAGATATTTTCAAAGTTTTGTATAAGATGTAGAAAACAAATAATAAGCATTTGATATCAAAATGCAATCTACACAAGAAAGTTTGAAATCATTCACCCTTTGAACACCTTTAGTGTCACTTGGGCAATCCATAGTTTCCTATGAACTTGATTTATTGTTGATTTCTTATGTTGATGTGACATGACAATGAAACAAATGACAAATAACACTATCTTCCATATTTAAAAGACAAATGTTACAAGTGAAATAATTACATATCAAATTATGATTGTGGAATAATACATTTAACATTGATGGTTCTATTGATAGGTATGCATTTGGGTTTTTAACTAGGTTTTAAACTTATCATCCCTAAGAAATTATGTACTATGGTAGGTCAAATATGATTACAAATATTTAAACTCCATAAATCATCAAATACAAAGCTAAGGCTAGGTATCACATTATGTTGCATTATGAGTATGAAACAAGGTTAACATTTTAAATTTTCATCTACATGCCCTTTTATATCTTGGACATAAATTATGTAGTAATTACATAGTCCAATGAAGCTCTTCAAAGTGTGAACATCAGTAGGATTGGGCATCTCCAAAATTGCTATTACTTTGGCCCGATGAGCCATAATACCATTTGGCAAAATTCTGTTTCCAAGGTAGACTACTAAGGTGACAATAAATTCACACTTTTTAAGATGGATCTTCATATTGACTTTGTGGAGCCTCTTTAATAACTCTTCAAAATCAGCCAAGTGCTATAGGAATCTTTTACTATGCACTAGGATGTCATCTATGTAGCACTTCAGGAAATTTGCCCTTTCGAGAACTTGGTCCATGACTTACTAAAAGAAGACAAGTGCATTCTTGAATCCAAAAGGCATCACAAGCCATTCCCACAATTTGTTACTGCCATGGAATGTTGTTTTCTTGTGATCCTTTGCAGCGAACACAATCTGGTTGAAGCCTAGCCTCAAATCCATAATTGTGAAAATGTTTAAGTCTCTAATGCTATCAAATAGTTCTTCAGGGATGGGCATGGGTTACCTGTCCTGAGGTGTAACTAGGTTCAAAGGCCTAGAATCCTTGCACATCTTTTTCTCAGTCCATAATCCAGATGAATCTTTCTTTGTTGGCATTACTATAGCAGCTGCGAGTTAGAAATTGATGGTTGAATCAGACCAACCTCATGGAGCTCTTTGCATCTTTCATCTACCAGTTCCCACTCATGTTTGTTCAATCTATGCCTCCTCCAATAGACGAATGTCTCATCTGTAAAGTCTATAGAAAACTTCATGTTCTTACACCTACTTAAGTCTTTCATTGAGAATGTGAACACATTCTCATACTTAATTAGCAAGTTTGTGACCTAGTCTCTCTCCTTATTGGTGAGTTGGTTCCCCATAACGAAAGGGTAGTTGAAAACACATGGAATGGAGTTGGAAAGTGTGTTTGAAGAACCTGGTGTATTGGGTTTTCCACTATCCAACTACATAGATTCGTAGAAGGTTGTAATTGTTTCTCCAGAAGTTGATGTATTTCCAGGTGTATCAAACACAACTTGAGTCAAATTACATGGTACCTCCTCCCCCCAACACTAAAAGTGAAATGTAGAGTGTTGAAGATAGGCAAGTGTACTTGGTCAGGGTGCCATGTGATCGCATCGCCAGAACTGTAAGTTGATTGAATAAGTGTTGGTGTTGTGTACATTTGAAAGAGTACATAGGTTACCAACAACCATGTAAGGGAGTTCAGGTCCATGCCTCTCCCTAGTAGAGTGTTACGTTCCAATCTAATCACCTTAGTGTGACTAGTAGTGCCAGCTTGGAACCCCATAGCCCTTTCTCTTTCTTTTAAGCTTGGTTCATCCCAAGCGGCTGAAACATGATGATACACCAGGCTTGGTTCATCTCCTTGAAAGGCATGTGCTCCTAGGAAGGAAACAAAGGTGGGCCAAACACCTTTTGGTTTCCTATTGTGTTTGCAGGAAACCAAGGAGGTTTATCTTGCCTTGTAACTGGTTGGCAAGAGCTCTGATCATCCAATATGTGAGAAACCTGTAGGTTGGGGTCTCTGATGGTCTATCTCAGAGCCAATTGCAAAACTAAGAGTGATGCCAGGTTGGTCCACCAGTTGCACAACCGATGCGCATAGGAACCGCATTGTGCCGCATCAAGTAGGAGCGGCTCTCCAAGGTAATGTTTGACTAGTGTGTAGTGCTCTTGGACTTTCTCCCTTTGGTCAAACTGAGAAGGGTTGTTCTCAATTACATAACAAAATGTAGGAGAAACAGATTGAGCCCAGGTGATCAATTGTATCATGTTCGTGAAGAGATCGGATATTGTGTCATTCAAGCCTTTTCCAAATCCAACTGTTGAAAATCCTTGACACTCCCAACCTGAAATGATGAGGTTGACAAGGCCAAATAATTCCATATGTTTCTTTTGAATTAGTTGTATGTTAGAGGGCCAAAACGTGAAACTAGCCTTGCATGCAGTGGTTGCAAACTGTTGTGGAAATCTGGCTGTGAGTTCCATCATTCTCAATGCCACCACATGCCTTGCAATAGGATCAATGTTTACGTAGAAATATCTCCGAACCACCATCCGTGACTGTAGTAGGGCTTCGAGACCTGTACCAATATCACCAAAGAGCTCTAGTATTGTAATCCTTTCCTTAGGTGGTGTCTAGGTGATTAGCCGACGAAGTAATGGTTTAATCGGTTCACCATGGCTCTCCATGTTCTCAAAACTAGACAAAGTTTTGACCAATGGCTTGTGGGCTACTTTGAACCTCTATAAAACCTCTAGTCCATGTTGAATGTTAGTAGGAACCACCCTCAAACTTTTAGTAGCTTGAGCATAAGCTATCTCCTCCTCATCTCCCTTTATCCACTCATGGTTAGCTTGTTGGATGTAGGAAATGGTGTGTCCTTCCTTGAGCATACCATGGTGAGCCATAGGACTATGGTTCCCATGTAAATCAAGGGGTATGTATCCTAAGTGGTGGCCATTAGTCTCCCAATCCATTTGGTAGTACGCATGTTCAAACTAGTTATCAATTGTGAAACTTGGTGGAAACAAGGCCTTTTGCCCAATGAGCACATCATAATTGGTGGCATTAATGACTAAACATCTAACCTGTAAGCAAAGCTCCTGATCTGTACCTTAAATTAAGTTAAGTGTAATCGAATCTGAGCTTTCGCCAAGTACCTCCTTTACGCTCCCACTAGCGGTGCGAATCTGCCACATAAATTTTTGTAGTTTGGAGTCAAGCATGCCCATCTTCTTGGCTAATTGAACTCTAAGAATCGCTGGTTGGGCACCTATATCAAGAAGTACCACTCTGGGTGTATGTCCTCCCACTTGGATTGTTGACCCAATATTGTCGACAATGGCAACTCCAGTGGCGATGGAAGTTTTTTCACTAGGCACCACCTTCGGAAATGAGTGAAAGACTTTGTGGAGAGAATGGCTATCCACAATGCCTTTGCTGAGTAACAAATTCACAAGTGAGGTGTTCTTAACTCCCTTTTGATATGTGAATATAGAATTAGAGGTAGGAAAGCCCACTAGTTTAGCCATGCTAGAACTAGTGACCAGATTACGAACATCATCTACAACACGTGAGCTAATCGAATGTCTTTCCAAGGTGTTGGATGGGACTTCTGTAACATGTGGATCAGGGATTGGTAAAGGACCTGATGTAGTGTTCAAGGTATCCTATTGCAATTATGTCCTTAGTGCTTAATTTCAAATCTTGAAAACAAAACAATGGTGTACTCACAAGCTTTTGAGCCATTTCATGCATTTGAAGTTGGCATTCCATAAGTTGATGAGTGGAAAATTGTGTGTTTTCCTGATGTACATGTATTCTTAAGACATGGGAATTTGATGCCCTAACAGCTTCTAGTGTAGTAGTCTCTTCCCCCCTCGTTAACAAGGTGCGTTTTTTTTCCATGTTGAGAGGACGAAAAGATTGTGGCATGATTGCTCAAGCTGCTCTAGCCTTGGTAATAAGATTTGAACCAGATGCGAGTTCATCAGCCTAAATTACCTGCCTAGTGGCAGAAATGTTGGGTGCCACACTAGCTTCTTTTACCGCAACATAGGAAGGGCAAAAAGAAGTAGCAACTTATGGTGTGAGATTAGAATTGTGTGTAGTGGAAAAAACATACTCTCCAACCATGGCATCATGTGGGAGGCCATAAAACAACCTAAGAGGTCCTTCCTGTGATCCTAAACCTTGTATAGGTTGGGCATGACTAACTGGTTGGGAGGACTTGCCTTTTAGATTAGTAAGTTGGGCCTTCAATGATTCGAATTCATTTTGTAGAGTCTAAACTTGAATTGCATGGCTTGAAGCACCTCCCTTTTGTCAGCATTGTGCTCCTTCTTCTTAACATTCTTATTGGAATTACCTTTGGTGGGCAAAGCCTGAGTGGAAGGTTGAGGTGCCTTGGCTTTTGGTTGAGGGACAACGGAAGATGTTGGCAGATTCTATTGTGGTAATCGGAGTTGCTTCTGTTTCGGGAACTTGGTAAAACAGACAACTTCCTGATAATCACAAAATATATCCTTGGAAGGAATGTTGCACTCATTAGCTTTGTGGGCAAGATTGCCACAGTAGTTGCAAGAAGGTAAGTTGGGTAACCGACTGCATCGTTTTAGCCCTTGAAGAAAAATGTGATGATCTAATTAGCGTAGCTAGTGTAGACTAAAGCCTTGAACGTGATGGAGGCTTCATAGTACTGGCCTCATAGTGTGCATGAGCCAATTTTAGCTTTTCGAAAATGTTGTACATATCCAGGAAAGTGTATGATTCTCCAAATTTTGCAAAAACCCATTGCAAAACCTTCACATGGAGTGTTAGAGTACCTTCCAATAAACGAAGATACCGGTGGGCAGCTTCTAGGTCTGTGATGCTTTGGGTATCCTCTTTAAGTTTGAGAAGCCTCTTGTAGAGCATCTTGAAGGTTTCATCTTTTTGCCGAGAGAAAGTGGCGAGCTACAGAATTTTTTCAGAACTTTTGACTGGAAATTTCAACTCAAGAACTCGAAAGAATTCCCCCACTTGATCAACAAAAGCTGGTGCATTGGTGGTGGGAGGAATGTTTGCAGTAGCAACAATGAGTTGTTGAGGAGAAAGGTTTACTGAGGTAGGTATCAGGTCTGGATTATTGGGCAGAGTCCCATTATTGCAACCCTACTTTGAGGGAAGTGTGAGGTCGCCACTCACACTTTCGAAAATGGGACTTGGGAGTCCTCCGGGACTCCCAAAAACTCAAAACTCAATTGCAGGGGTCAAAACACCTTGCATTGAAGTGTTCTTTATACCATTGGAAAGGTCTCGGAGTATAGATGTCCAAAATGGCCTTGCATGAGCCATTTGGACATCTATAGCACAAGTTATAGGTGAAAGGAGGGCCGAGAGTCAAATTGGTAATTTGACTCCCAACCATTAAAAGTTGGGAATCAACCCGATTCCGGTGTGTGCAGGTGGAGTGCAACACACCGTTGGAAAGTTCTCAAGGAGAGCTATAAATTTTCTTTAGACCTCGTCCCAATCGGAGGTCAAAACGAGAAGTTATGAATGCCCAAAGTCTTGAGGGTCCAAACCGGGACAATTTCGGGACTCCACTTTGGGAGTCTCGGGAAAAAGTGCCATTTGGATGCAAGTGCGGCAGAGAGATGCAAAGAATACTATATGGGGGAAGGTGATGGCTTCCCCCGAGTCCTAGCCGTGGTTAGTCAAGTGAGTCCAAGGTTACTCGTGGCTTGTCCCAACACCAAAAGTATGCATAATGGGTTTTAACCAACTTGTTGGTTTGGTTTTGGATGCAGGACCGAATAACTAAGTAGCTTATCCCTCTTCCTAGTCTAATCCCAGAGCTTTCAGCACGCCCCTCTCACCCCCCTTTAGTGCTGGAAGCTGGGACAGCACCAAGTTCCAACTATTTCCGCTTTTTAACATAGTTAGACCCTTTTTTGGGTCTAACAAGGAACTTGGGGGCGTGTCACCCATGATGTGCAATTACAGCTTGCAATGCAGCTTGAGAGGCGGTGGCGATGGGTATGGCGTAAGTTGGATTGGGAATCTGGGTGATGCCCAAAATCCTTGCAAAATGTTGTTCGTAGACATCCAATGCCTCATAGTGCACATAACGGGCCAATTGTTTGAATGCAAATGCTTCGGTGTAATTAGCGCCATACTTGAGCTCCAATTCACAAACCACAGTTGAAAAGGTTGCCTTGAACTACCTCAAAGAAATAGTACCTGGCCTTCTGTTGAACTTCTCAATTCTCCCAAAGGAACTGTTGACCTCCATGGTGTATATGGGTGTCAAGGTCACAACTTGTAATGAAATATACGGTGATGGTGTGAAAGTAGGTGCAGTAACAGGCGTACCCCACTGATGAGCCTTTCCAAATGGATTCTAATGTACCAATGATGTAATGTAACCTGAACCTAAATTCCTGGTAGGAGTTGTACTGGATGACAGTGGTGTTGTAGACACTTGATGGTACCGTTGTGAAGATCATGAGCTTAAAGAAATCGGCTTTAAAGATTGTGTGTTACTTCGTAATTGATATCTCGGCTTTGGTTGAGTGGTAATGCTTTCATCATCTGAGGACATGGTGTTGTCCCATGCCCCAAAATTTTGTAACAATACAAAAAACTAACTACAAAGTTTTAACATAATGTACAATTTGAAGAATACAATGTGTCGATGGGAATGGATGGTGACGAATGGATGTCAGATGAAAAGGCAAGACGATAGGACGCAGGATGTAAGACAACAAAACACAAGATGTAATGCAGTAGGACGTAGGACAATAAAACACAAGATAACAGTTCGACAAAAGTCCGTGGACGGACAAAAATCGGATGTGTCAGAGGTCATGGTGTCACAGAACGCCTGTGAGCTCCGCGGCGATGGCTGACGGCAACATGGTGCGGCAAGCGTTATAAGTTCCCGGTGTTGCAAGCTTGCGACAACACTGCAACTTGTGGTGCTATAAGCTCGTGGCGTTGTAACTTGTGGTGATATTGGAGCTTGCGACAATGCTGTAGTTGGTGGTGGCACTGCAAGCTTGCATCGTTACAACTCGCGATGACGTTGCTTAGCAATGATGGCGAGTAGCGCTACGCTGTTTTGCAACAATGGCGGCCGTTGAAATTTTTGTTTTTTTTTAAATTTTTAAACGATAGCTTCAAAAGTCTTCAACTCCGTGTCTTTGTGTGAGAGAAAGAGAAAGAGAAAAGGGGGGGGAAAAGGTTTGAAACTTGCTCTGTTAGTTGGCATAAATGTAACAACGCAAGCTCTTTCCAGCAACACTAGCAACAACACTAGTAACAACTTGCACTCCTTCCGGCAGCAGTAACACCTGTAGCAATAACTCAAGAACTCAAAGGCACAAAAAATCTACCACTTTCAACATGAAGCAACAGAAATTAGAGTTTTTCTAGAATTGAATTGCAAAGAAAGAAGAACATGAAATGTATGTAGACGATGGCCGTGCAATGGCCGTCGTGAGCATCTAGAAATCCTATTTGATTATGGAGGAAACTCTCCTAACAAAAGAATTTTAGAAAAACTAAAAAGAGAAAGGAAGGGCTTAGCCTTTTATATAGCCACTAACAAATTAAAACCCTAAGTACCTAATAATGTATAATCATCTAAGATCGTACATTAACCCTAAAAGCGCACATGGGCATGCCCATAACTGGCCATCATGTATGAGATCATGTACGGGCATGACAAAAAGTTGAAGTGCACAAATACAAGTCACATGTGCTAAAAATAATAATAGGGACCAACCATAAGAAGGTAAAAGAAAAACCTTTGTCTTAAACACATCATTGATCATGTGAAGCAAATCAAACAAGGAAAAGGGTGAAGGACTTGAAAGAACATGAAACTTAAAAAAGGCCTCCCTGATCGTAATGGCTTGTTTCAATGATGAAAAAAGTTGTTAGTTTGTTAATGTTAGCACCAAAATACCTATATGGCAAGAGGGATAAATATATTCCTTAGGTGTTGATTGCAATAGGATTCATCCTTTGCTTAAATCACTATCGTTGCAACCACTCCATGGGAAATGGCAACTCATGAAACCAAATCAATTCAAGTGGGATCAACAATGATGACATCATGCAAAATGTGGAACCCATCTTAAATAACACAATATCAACCCATTAATGTGAAGATTGGTGGGAAGGTGATGGAAAAACAAATGTTTTTTAAAATGAAATATGAAACTTAACATTTCTAGCAATGAAAGTAAAGGCATCTCGAGTGGTGTCATGGGATGCAATGCACTCCCTTTGATGAAAACAAAAGAGAAGGTGTATCCCCATTGGGTTTTTAAATTGACCATAGATGTCATGGGCCAAACCAATAATCATTGGATAAGAAAAACCCAACTTGGTACAATCTTACAAAGATGTTTGAAACCAAATGAAATTACATGACGATTGAATGAGCAAAAGTTAAACACATGAACCTAAACTTGTGTGAGATCTCAAGCAAGTGACATGAAAATCAAAAGTCATGGTATAAATAATGTTGGAAAAAGAGTGTTAATGTAATTTTTTTGAAATGTTGTTTTAAAAACTATCCATTCTCCTTTTCAAAAATTGTTCAAAAAGAAGAAAGAAAACTTGGGCTATAAAAGGAAGAAGGTCACATGCCAACCTCAAGTGGGTCTAGAATGGAAATGGACTTAAATTATTGATTCTTATGGCCTCCAATAAGAATGGGCAACAATCTTGCAACAATTTGAAAACAATGATTAGAATCACAAAGAACTAATTCCCCAAATAAACCATTAAGCCAATGACCTTAACGAAAATGAGATCAATCACTTTCTAATCTTCAAAAGAAAAACTTGTCAACAAACCAAGGAACCTTTTGACATTCCTTAAAAACTTGGACCCAAAGGCTTCTCAAAGTCCTCGACGAAAATTGAATTTACTTTTTTAGTGTATTTGGAAGTCACATTATCAAGCAAAGTTTTTCTTTCACAAAAGGTATGGCATTTCCAAATTGTGAAGTGCCTACTCTTGTAGGCGTTTCAAAAGGAGTTGGTTTTCATTTTTTGAAATGCCCTTGCTTCTAATTTTTCATTTTTGTTGTGATATCCATTGGGTATCAACGGAAAAAAAGATAAAATTCTTTTGTTTTGTATTTGTTATTTCCACCGTTGCTTTTACACCAAGTAACACTCAACTCTGAGGGCATTACTCTACACTAACCTTAGTAATGTGTAAGTAAGAAAATTGAGCAGATCTATGATCTGCACAAAAAGGAAAAAGAAAGTGAACTAAATGTAAAGATCTACAAGAAATTTTTGTAGTTTATTTGGAACAAAACTCAGAATTTGTTTTCTAAAAAATTTGGGCATTAAAAAAAAAGAAGAAACATCTGCCCTTCTTCTTCTTTTTTCTTTCTTTCTTCCCCATGATACTCAAAACGGAAATTATGGGATTAAAATTTTAAAATATATCTTTACATAGGGGAATATGCTTGGAGGGAGTATTCCCCCAAACAAGTGCCCACTCCCTTGACTCTGCCTCAGTTGGGTGCTTATTTGGGGAATGGTTCACTCCTTGAGCATTATCCTACCCTACACTTAGGCCCACTTTAGATGGGGTCCAGGGTCCAAATTCGTAGGAACCAATTTGGACCCATTCGGAGCAAATTGAATCCTTGAGTTGGACCTTACATTGAACCTTAGCTTGCATCTCGGTTCTCCAAATCATGAGCTCTCTCTCCTTTGAACTCTATTTTAAAAATCTGAACCAATTGAGTTTCCATCCAAAATGGTGCCATGTAAGTTTAGCCTCGATTTGCCACTTTCAAGTCTTGGACCCTCATCTAAAGCCCGTGGGTCCAATTTATGGCCCTCGTCCAATAGGATTTCTCTATTTCATTGGGCCTTGGACCTTAGACCCTCATTTAAGCGGCCCTTAAATTCTGGCCATTTGGTAAAAGCCTCAGGAATTTCTTTCGGAAGCACAGACCGGAATGGATGATAATTCGTTCATTCGTCGGTCACATTCATTCGCTATCTTTTTCGTCTTCTTCGCCGCTGTTCTCGACTTTGGGTTTTCCGGGGAGACGAGTTTTTTCGTGCCCTCGAGGAGGAGCTTCCGCAGTCCCGAGAAGAGGAATTGCAATGCGGCAATCGGTGCTGAACTAGTAATCGCAGTCAGGGTACTACAGCGATGGTGATGTCAACTCCCTTGGATGTGAGTTATCTCAAGTCTTTTTGTATTGTAGCTAGTTTCCATTCCTCAGTATGTCCATAGGACTCGTATCTTGGAGCTCGGTTTCTTTTTTCCTTTCTGTCTCTTTTTCTTAATGTACGTAATGTTGTTCTGTGTCAGCATCGGTTTCGTATCCCTGCTTTTTCTTGCAATGTGAGTAGCTCCAAGTATGGCGGAGATACAGAGTACGAGTCTGTTTTTCATAGAGAGTGGTGGAGAATTTCTGCGGACGAAAGCAAGACCTCGTTGTAGTCTCCGTGTGTCCGGGAAAAGACATAGGCCTGTCTCTAGTACTTACGAGAGAATCGGCTGCAGATTGGGAATAACTTGACTCGCGCTCTTTGGAGCAAGCTCTGACACCGCTCGCAGAGCTGCGGAAGAGAGCAACGCCATGATGGAGGAAGCTGTCTGCGGAGCGGACATGGTCTTTGTCACTGTAAGTAGAACACCTTTCACGTGGCTTTGGAGGGCTCTAAGCTGGGGTAAGAGTCAATGCATGGAAATTTCTTGATATAAAAGAATAGGTTGTGTAGCGACCATGCTGTTGGAAACAAAAATCTCTTGCCTGTAAGAACGATCTGTGCAAATAGACAAATTGAAGAAAATGCTCAGTCATTGCTTCCATTGCTCAGAGTCTATGGTTTAAGGTGTCAATGACATTTCGCACTGGTGTTGAGGGGGAAAGATACCTACTAATTGGAATGCAAAGTGTTTGTGCAATCTAGTTCTTTTGATTAAGCCCTAGAAATGCAACAATTTCAGCCATAAATTAGGGTTATGAAACATGTCCATTGCAAAGCTTTCCTGATGGCATGAGCCACCTTGTAATGCAGGCTGGTATGGGAAGAGGAGGCACTGGCAGTGGTGCTGTACCAGTCATAGCTGGAGTTGCCAAGCAGATTGGAGTCTTGACAGTTGGCACAGTTACTGCACCATTGTCATTTTGATGGCATTGAAGGTCTATGCAAGCATCATCACTGCCCTCTGAAATAATGGGGACACATTGTTCACAATTCCAAACAAAAAAGCTGATTATTGCAGTTGCTCTGTCTACTCTGGTTGTAGAGGCCTTTGATCGGGCATGTGACAGTCGTTGCAAGGAGTGCAGGGACCCCAGACATCATCAAGGTGAGTGCAATTCAGAAGAAGCTAGTTGAAATTAACTGGAAGTTGAAGAAATCCTCCTTTCAACATTGGGATGTCTGAACACCTTCTCATTGCTACAGTACGCCTGGCATTGCTAAAGCAGTGAATGCTGTTTTGCTATGACACAGGTGCCAGGCCTAGTGGATTTTGGATTTATGCTGATGTCTGTGATACCATGGCCCATTCAAGTCCTTAATTTGGCACTCAGACTGCCACTGGTATGCAACAAACCATCAAGGATATGATCTAGGCTGTGCTGAATGAGTGTTAGAGAATAGGTACTTTCACTCTTTTTCTGTAGAGAAAAAATGCAGCATGCTACTGTTGATGGTCTGTTTATAGGTAGAATGTGTACAAGTGATGAAACAATGCTTATCTAGACATAATAAGCTGGTAGATATATGTCATGATGGCAGGGAGATCAAAGGCCAAAGAGGCAGATACAATTGATATGTAGTCTACACTGCGAGATGTGGGTATTGACCATGCCAAAGGCATTGTTTGGAAGATTACTGGTGAAGGTGACACACTCCCTTATTTGATGGCTGTCTTCTGATCTTCTGGGTATGGATCATGCATTTTTTCTTTGTTTGGTTGGAATCGTCTTTGTCCATTTTGTTTTTCCCCTGTTGTGAACTAACAGATTCATCTTGATTCAACAAGTAATTTTGGTACTTTCTCTGGTGCCAACTAATGAAGCTGTATTTACTCTAGTGAATGCAGTTGGAGAAGTAATCCATGAGCTTGTTGACCCAAATGCAAACCTTAGGTTTGGAGCTTTGGTGGATGAAGCACTTCTTATTCAAGTGAGTCATCTTGCAGAGTTGCAATGCACTGGGAACTTTGAGATTTCCTTCAAAGAAGCTAGTTCATTTCTGCAAATGCTCAATACTGTAAATTGGTCCAAATGTACTTTGAAAGCAGGAATCATCAGAACTGGCATAACTGGATGGGTTCTGTTGATGGTGGAGGTAAGCATAACATTCATTGCTACAGGGTTCTGGGCCCAGGAAATGTTTGAGCTGTAAAATCTACAGGTAAAAGGCTATTCATTCTATTTTGAAAGTTTGTTTTGTCCTCTTTGTGTTGGCCTTCTTGCTATTGCTTTCACAAGTCACTCACTAGACAATGAACCAAGTTTTTGTCAGTTACTGATTGTGGTAACTGTACCTTATTGCCTATGTTTAGCAAGCAAATTGATCAGGGGAGGGAAAGTCAGTGCCAGGGTGGCAACCCTCTGTCAGTTTCACCTCCCATGTCAAGTAATGGCAGTTCAAACATGAATATCCAAAGCGTCCTCAAGAAATGTGGCTAGAGTCACATTACCCAAGGTAGTGTACCATGGCCTTATTTTGATACAAGAGATGAAACTGTGGTAGTTAGGGAATTGCAATGGCTCAGCTTGGTAAAGTGAATTGGGTTTGCTTTATTTGCACAAAACTCAATTGAGACTCTGAGAGTTTGACAAGAGGAGCAACTATGGTGAGGGACATAGAAGAAAGAGAGAGATGACACCAGCAAAAGAGAATTGGTGTCTCCTGTATCTGTGCTTTTGTTGGTTTGTTTTCAACTGAGAAATTTACTACAAAGGTTTGAGGAGCCAGCAACAAAGTGGATTGAAATGCATCCATGCTGGTGTAATCACTACACAGTATTTCCCTATGTACAAGTGATCAAGAACTTGAAAATTTAAAAGAGGATGTTCAATGGAGAAATTCAATACAGTGGATTCTGGAGTTGAATATAGAAAGATATATCCATGCTGGCAGTAATCTGCACATGGCTTGCACTCATAGATGAAGGATTATGGTTAATTCTCAGTATTTTACAGAAGCATGCCCCCTCGCATGCTGGCCTGCAATATTATGTAACCTTGTCGACTGATGGAGGGGTCATGATCAAACAGACTGGTCACTGGGTCTTGCCTCCTGAAGTGATCAAATTCACCTTCCAATTCATCCGGCGAGGAGGAATTTGTTTGGACACCAAGAATTGATCTCACTGAACCTAAAAGGAATCTCCTCAAGACATGCTGAGTGTTGGAGTTTTGTGCTCTGTGATTCCTTCGTTGTTGTGGTCTCTCCTCGACCACTGCTTGTCGTGCCTGCCTGTTGTTGTTGTTGTCAATGTTGGCACCTGGCAACTGTGCAAAGAGGCTACTTTCATCAACAATGCGGGAGAGTTCTCTCCTCTGAGCATATCGACCTTGGATACCCTGAAAAAGTAAAGAGCACATCTTTAAAATCCAAGATAGATGGGTCCCTTCTGATTCTTTTCTCAAATTCTGAGCCCCCAAGATTCAAGCTCTCCCTTGATTCCTTCCCCTATCTTCTGACACTCCACAATCAAAACATACAAATAAATTCTCTCTTTCCTCTCTGCCTTGAGCTGTTCAAAAGGCTTCTTTTGAGCAGAGAGTCAAATGCTTTGAGCAATCCACTCTTTACTCCAACAGCAGCAAAAATCTCAGGACGATAAATTCACTCTGAGCTAAAACATTTCAAAAACACAAAGTATGTACTAATACTCCTACTAGTACTCTCAGTTAAGTCTCAGCAGTCTCTCCTCCTAATACTCCCAGGATTAAGTAGTCACACTCTCTCTCACTCACTCACTCTAACAACATTCGGCGTGTGTGTGTGTGTATATTTGAGCTTGGAATCCAAGGAAAGTGATCAAGAGGCCTACTCACTTTATCCCCCTCCCTTCCTTCCAGCACAAATCCACACTTAGAAAAAAGAAAGAAAGAAACCCCCCCCTAAATTCATGAGTGGCAAAAAGAGCAATACCCTAAAAAGGAAGTAGAAAAAGCACACATTTTGCTGGCTTGATATTTTTTTTGGTTTTTTCTTTCTTTCTTTTGCCTTTCTTTTTGGTTTTGCTCTGGTAGACTGACTATGTGTGTGTTTGTGTGTGTTTGTGTGTGTGTGTGTGGGGAATGTGGACCCCTACCCAAAGCAAGAAAGACAAAGTTTTAAACTTTAAAAATTAGAAAAACAAAGTAGCCTACTGAGTTTGCCAGTTGTTTTGTTGCATGAGAAATTGGAGGTAAGTAGGTAACATGTTCACCTACAGAGAGTAGGAGTAGGTAGGTAGGTAAGTAGATAGGTACGAGCTACACCCCCCCCCCCCCCCAAAAGAAAGGTACCTGGTACCTACCCAGTTAACGAAGACGTGGTCACGTGGGACCTACTACTACTGTAAAAACTTCGTTCAACTGTTCAGAAGTGTGTGTGTGTGCACAGTGAGAGAGAAGAGAGAGAGAGACACACACACACACTAACTATAGAGAGTTTGTGTGTGTGTGTGTGTGTCCCGAGCAAATGTGGGTGGTGCGGCAGTGCTACCATTCAATCAATGGGGTTGGGGTGCTGAGGGGAGATGCAAAAAAAGTACTGATAGGTCTTTGAATTTCAACGGAGCGTAACGCCCAAAAAACAAGAGCAATGACAGAGTTTTATTATTATACTTGCTACAACTTTGTGTGTGTGTGTGTGTGTGTGTGTGTTTGTTTTTTTAAACAAAAAAATTTAGTCTAATCAATTCAACGGTGTGCGTTTGAAAAAGTACGTTAATCAGGTGGGGATTGTCAGTAGAACTTACAGTCAGTTGTGATTAAGTTAATGAGAGAATTCGTTTTTGGGGGTAAGTAATAAGTTAAGCATGAATCCAGCTCGCAGTTGATGTACTAACCTACTAACTGTCGGAAATTAATGACAAGAGAAGAACCCGCGTGTTAAGTTCTCACTGGTCACAGGTGGTGGTGGAAGAATGCAGAAAACCATAGAGAACAGTAAACTAACACTTTGCAAAACGAGGAACAAAAAAAAAAAAAAAACTCGTTTCTTTCGAAACTAGTGCCGTGATGATTCAAAAAGATGAGCACATCACGACGTCATCCCATCTCAGCTGTCTTGCGCACATGAGATCCACACAGCACAGATAGAGAGAGAGAGATGCATGGTGAGTTGAATCTCGAGTTTCCCGCCAGCTAGACTGTCTATTGATTCCTGCCCCCCTCCGCCACTCCCGTCATCACGTACACGTAGTGCAAATACGGAATGCCGCAAATTGTACAGCGGCACGTATTGAGAGTATGCAACGGTCGCTGCGTTTGCAGGGCCCCGAGCCGGAAGCTAAGCGAATGAAAACCCAGTCATGGGAATGCTGACAGACAGACACACAGCCAAGCGGAAGCGAAAAAAAAAAAAAACCCAACAACAAAAGAACAGGGGAAAAAAAAAATCTGTTTGTTTGTGCATTGGGCAATGGGGATTCCTCCATCGCGGCGCGTGCGAGAGAAAGAGAGAGACTGCGAGTCGTCAGAGAGAACTGCCCCGCTTGCTTGCTTCTGGTACCCGGCCTTTCTCCGTTGTAACCACAGTCAACACCATTGATGAGGAGACGACCTTCACAGAGGATGTCATAAAAGACTTAAGTACAGTGAATTAATAACTGCATTGCACTGGGCTTTGCGATGAATTTATTACAAATGTCATCCTGTGAGTTGGCTTTCTCTCTTTCTTGTCTTCATCGGCCCCTGTTCCCCTCACTCTTCATTCATGGCCTTTCCTTCCATGGACTGGATGGGGTAGATAGGCAGGTGAGCGAACACTTAAGAAGTCAAACCAGGTAGAATCCTCACACATTGTTCCTCTGATTCTGAAGCTTCAAAGAACATTTTAGCCTTCACCTGGTGCTTCCAATGCTGGAGAAATATCTCAATTCGATACAAGAATGAGCAAAGATATGATATGGGGTGTTTGAAGTTAGGGGGATTAATGTTTGATGATGGGTGAATTAAAACAGATTAGGATTTCGAGCTTAAGATCTTTGATTGTTGCATCTTTTGCCTTTGGAATATAAAGCAGTTTTGTAAAGCCCTAGTTGGGGCACCCATCAGGTTTTTAATCATTCAAAATGGACTAAAAAAATGAGTAACATATGGACTAGAACTAGAGAGAGATCTAAAACTATTTTTTCCAAAAAATTGAAGCAAATTATCACACTGTCACTCATCCTCTTCCTGTGTTTTCTGCATTGCTCCTTTACTTCTGACACTCAAAGATCATTTATAGCCCTCCAGTTTGCGCATACAATGACACAAAAATGGCTCAATTTAGCTAAGGAATTAGGCAAAATATTAAAAATTGTTCAATGATAGGTATATGTTTGGTGATGAGCAATTTTACCCTAACCAGCTTGGGCACATAGTTTACTCTGAAATGTCTGGGTGGTCACTGAGTGCTGAGGACATTCAGCCCACTCGATCCTCTCCTGTTCATTCATTCATGGCCTTTCCTTCCATGGACTAGGTAATGGGCTTGAGTGCACAAGTTACTTTGAAAAGTCTGGGCGCCCAGAATATTCAGTGTGCTTCAGGAGTGTGCTCGAGCCAGTTACCAGAGATAACCATCCCCAGTGAGAATCGAGATGTCTTCCTTTCATCCATGCACAGATCAATTATGAAATATTCATCGTATCGGCGAAGGGTTATGGAATCAGTGGGCCAATGAGAGCTCAGGATGGTACCTTGTGCTAACTAGTGGGTCACTAATGAAACTGGAGGTTGAAGGTCGTGTGTTCTAACTTACAACCTAACAGTCAACCAGGGCATCCAGATTCTCACAACGGAGGTCTTGTGCTCCCATCCAGATATTGAAACATTGAGATTTAGGGGAATTCAACTGACTGACAAGGCTCCATAGGGGCCCAGTGGTCAGACACAATGGGTCTGGGTGAATAGGCATCTTAGATTCAGACCCCATAATGGGCAGTAAATTTTTTTGGGTGACAGATTTTAGCTTTTTTGTGAGATTTTCTTGAGAAAAAAGCCCTCTTTTTGCAGTTTGAAATAGTGGGCCCCTATGCCATTGGACCAAGTAAGATTAAACTTCCAATAAAAGTCATCCATCCCAATATTATTCTGGTTGAAATGAGCTTAATTTCAGATTCTTATGGAATCCAATTGTGAAATTTTCATTTAATTTTTTAAAAATTATTTTACTAGATTAAAAAAATCACTCTAAATTCAATAACTTTTGCTTCATGGGTTTTAAGATTGTGAATACACAACAGCTGCTTATCACCTAAATGAGGGCTTTCTGGCAGTATCAAAAATAGAGCATGGGGTTCCATGGGTATGGAGGGTTACGACATAGTCAAATCCAAACCAAGAAAAAGGAAGAGAAAAACACGATTGTTAATCTATCGCTGTATTCCATTTTGAGAAAGAACTTGGGAAATCGTGTTTTTCAGTGTGAAATGTGTTCCACTTCTAAAGGGAAGGGAAGAACAGTCAGTGGTCGAGAACACAAGTTATGTTTTCGAACTTGACAAGCTCAACGTGTTCCTACATGGAATGCACCGTACTAGACCTATTCCATACTAATAATACAATGCATTGCCACATGTCCTAAAGCTTTAAGCATAATCCAAAATTAAAGCAAAGGGTTTCTAAAGTTTTTGTGAACTTTTACTAGTTTTCCTTCTTCTTGGGTTTTTGAAGAGAAAAGTAGTTTGTAATTGGCAAGCACGAGTTACCTTTCAGAAGCTTTCAAGAAGGTAACATGCTTGCTTCAAGGAGGGTTTGGAGGATCTGGTGTGAAGTTCATCAAGTGTAAAATTTATCTAAAACTTGGAGTGATTGGGATTTCTTGCAATTCTCATTGAAACAAATAATGTGTTAAAAAGGTTGCTAATTTCTTTCCTTTTTTGGCCATATTTTTGAAATAGTCAAAACAATGTTGTCAAATTGCTCCATTATTTCCGCTAAAATAATGATAACAATGAAAAAAAGAAAAAAGAAGGTGATTTTAATATTTCAAATTTTGAAAAAAAAATTGGAAAAAGTTTCATTTGTTTCCTTTTGTTTTGCAACTTCTCAATCGAAGATCCTTTTGCAAAATGGGTACAACAAAATGTTCTAAATCCTTTTTGCAAGATCAAAATTTAACTTTGATTAGTTTGAGCAATTCCATTTTCTCAAAGCATTATCCAATCATAGTCTTGGTGGTTCATATTTTATTTTATTCTCTAATATAGTGAAACAATGTGTTCTAAAACATTGAAAAAACATATAACCATAAGATAGTGTATCAATGCTTGACCTTTTGGAACTTTATTTTCCAATTCATGATTTTGTCATCTATGTCAAAGTGAAATAGTAAGCAATTTAATCATTGATATATGTCGCGCACTATCAGCAATTTTCTTTTTCTTTTTCAAAATTTCTATATAGCCAAAGTGATAATCAACCATTAAGACATATAGCCAAATTTGGCTACAAACTATGAAAGCTGATTTTTTTTAGCATCCTTGCATATTTTTTGGCTCAATGGAGCAACCTATAACAAAAACGTGGTGACTTCTATTTGTTTTTTAAATCTGGCAGATCTGGGCAATTTTTTAAATAAAATAGATCAGTTATACAGGTTGAAATTAAAATTATATTTTTTTGGGAGAAAAAATAAGAATTCCCCAGAAAAAGAAATTCAATTGCCACTAGATCCACACCCAAAACTAGCAAGAAATTGCATAAATAAAAAATTGTGAATTGAAAACTCATTTTCAATTACACTGCCCAAAATTTTCTCTCCATCCAGCCTTTGTCCATTGACCCAGCCAAATGGGGGGGGTCTTTAAAAAGGGCAAGTTATAGGTACCTAGTACCTACTCATCATCAGCTTACAATAGCAACCCCCCCCAACCCCCCCAACAGCCATTTTTTAATTGGCAAAATTTCGCCAAAAATAGAAATTCAAAATTTAAAAATTGAAGTGATTTTGGAGGTTGTCAATCACCAGATGGGAGGGGAAAAAAAAATTTTAAAAATCGCCAGATTCCTATATCTGGTTTTCAGTTTATAGCCAAAAATATGAAATGATGATTAAAGATTTGTTCCTCATATCTGGTTTTATAGCCAAATTTGGCTAAATCTTCCCCACTTTTTCTACATCTTCCTATGGATGCTTGCCACTTTGGCTACAAACAAAAAAACTCCTAAAAACAACACTTGTCCATACCTTGGCCCTTTATCCACATCACTTATCCACAACCCTGGCGCTCACCGGCAGTATGCCGTTTCTGTAGCACAGGTGTCAGTTTCCACATCCTGGGAGTTACCGTAGAGCGCCAAGTGGGTTACTTACTACCGCCAACTGCCGGTGTTCTTCTCTCTTCATACCTTTTCCCGAGTACCCACCCCCCTACCCCGCCCCACCCCCGGGCCTCCCTCTCCCCCCCCCCGCCCCCGGGCCGCGCTCTCGACTCTCGACCCCCGCGGGGCCCGGTTCTGTTGGCGTTCGCGAAGCACGAAGATCTGATTCTCTGCTGCACAGTTGCTGGAATTCCGTCAGCGGGGGAGTTGTTGGTTTTGTGTTTAGAGTTTAGGGTATAGGGGTGAAGAACAGGCAGAAATTTGGAGCAAGAATGGCGCACAGGCACACTCAGAATGAGGAGAATTTCGACGATTATGATCGGACTCCTTACGAGGTTAAAGTCTTGTTTCTTGTGTTTCTTGGAGTTGTTTTGTCGCCGGAATTTGGTTTGGTTGAGATTTGATGTTCGGTGCATTTTTCTAATGCTGTTATGTCTCTCTGTCTTTCTCTCTGTCTCTGCTCTGATCGGGTTTTCTTGGGAGTTTTGAGGGAGCAGAGAATGATGGACTGTGTGTGTGGATCTTGATCAACATTGTGGTTCAGGGAGGTTACAATCAAGCTGAAGTGTATGGATCGATTAAGCCCGCGGACGCGGTGACGGCTTACGCGCCGGCGGAGTCCGGGGATGTGCCTGAGGGAAGCTATGGCCATGAAGATTCGCCTTACGGTGCAGGTCGTGGAGCTTCAGCTCACCAGCGCACGGAGGCGCAGTACGAGAGCGCACAACCTGACTATCAGGGCGATGCTCCGCCCTATGGCGGAAGAAAACCACGCCACGATGAGGAGTCTTATGGCGAAGATTTCGACAGCAGGCGCGAGCAGCAGGATCATGGTTATCGGAAGCCGATCCCGGCTTATGGTGAAAACGAGGAAGCCTCGGAGTACCGTGGGGAGTATGGAGAGCAGCAGCGGCTACGCCATAGTCGTCCAAGTTACGAGCAGCAGCCTCCAAGGAGCTATGGAGAACAACAGGAACAAGAGTGGGGAGGGGAGCAGAATGAGGGATCTCTACCCAGCTATGGTCGTCCACATCACGAGCACCACGTAGAGCAGCAGGAGGGGTACCGGGGAGGACGAAGGCAAGGTGAATATACTTCAGAGTATCTGCAGGAGGAGGATGCACCTCAGCGCTCCTCCTACTGGTAAGACTGGCCACAAACATTGCAATTCTGTAAAGAAGGTTCTAATCAGCAAACAGGATTTTGGCAGAGAATGTTTTTTTTGCTGTTGAGACTGGTGAAACCTCTGATGAATTGCAGCAGCACTAAGTCTAGACACAGGTTTCCAGGAGCTGTAAGAAAGAATACAGAGTAAATGTTTTTTTTTGCAGTGTTGTTGATTGCCTCGGGGTTTTCATGTAATTATGAAATAATGCTGCTGTGAAACACATACTTGCAACTTGGAATTTTGATCCCTAATCATCACATGAAGCTTCAAATCTTCTTCACACATGCTTGCTTTACTGCTGCACAACACAATTGAATGATTCCCAGAGACGTCTTACAGTGCTACAATTGAAGTGCTAAAAAGTTCAACAGTTGATGCATCACTTAACAATTGAAGTAAACTCTTTACAGGAATCTGGGAAGATGATTGATTATCCAGTAGACCTAAGAAGATTCCCACATTGTGTTTTTGTGCTTGTCTTGGTCATCATGATTTGAGAAAGACTTCAATTCATTCCTTCTCTTAGAGAGTGGCAAGTGATTCACAACATAAAATGATGACATTGTGAATTGCAAAAGAGGCAAGAAAGAGAAACCAAAGTTGATAACACAATGATGTAGCCTAACATTGATGGATAGTTAGATGCACATTCTGACAGGATGTGCAGACGTTTCAGCTCCCCTACCCTTCTCCACACCTATCATCTTTTGGTGTATATGTCAAGCTTTTCTCTATATCACTGCCTCTTCCTCACTAAATCTGCTGTAAATTGTGTGGCCTATTGAGTTTGTCCATCTTGCTCTCTCCTCTAGTAAAATGCCGCATCCTTTTGGCTGCTTTCATATCCTTGAATTCTCCCTCATAACCAAAAATTGGATCCTAGGCAGAAAGGTGCCATGAATTACACAAAATGGCTTTTGGGTTAGACTCCAGAGTTCCTTGAACCCCCCCCACCCATCTGTTGCAAAATGAGCCCCGAAAGTGTGTTGACATTGCGTCCAATGGAGAGAGCATGTGCACATGAGTTAATCTAAGTGCATGTCCTTTGTTGTCATTGCATTGCTGCTGTTGTGCCGAGCCCTCCTCTCTCTCTTCAGCAGTGGATTGTTTGCCGCGACACTCTGGTGGCTCAGTGATTTTTTCACTTGACTTCTCAGGACCCACAAATCCCTTCTTGGAGACATAGATCCAAAGAAGTTTTGTGGAAGCTTCACTAATCTCAGTAAGAATCCATGTTGTCTTCTATGGCACTTTTGACCACCAACACCATCATCCTGAACATTTTTCAACATAGTCAACAAGAAACTGGTAGGAAGGTTCAAAACTGTGAACTTTTAATGATTCTGAGAGGTCAAACCTAGATGTAGATACCAACTGACCGGTCCAGGTTTCATTTCTACATATGGAGCCAGATGGGGAAGAATAAATTCATCAGAACCAAAGTCAAGGGTGAAAAAATCTTTGAGGGAGATTAGAAACATCCGAAAATCAAAGAATGGCCATGAAGACATCCTAAACTAACTCTTTTAACTATCAGAGAGAGAGAGCACCAGAGTTACAAAGTTGCACTCAGGAAAACCTCATCTGAAATTCCATCAATATCATTCATAAACAGCTCGACATCCTCACTTGCATAATCTCTATGCTCCAGCTTGGCATGTGACGCAATAAATATCATCTTCTCTGCTTTCTCAATTGCAAATCGTGCATTGCCACTCCGATATGCCCACCGCCAAAGAGACCAATTGCATTTGAGACCACCACTGGTGGCATGCAAGAAGATGAGTCGAACTGCTACTCGGCCTAATAACTTAAGCTCGCTAAGGCATGTTTCCCATACCAGCCGTCGGCTTTGGGGGTTGACAGACTTCATTCGGCCTGTTAGAGGATCTTTCTCCTTCACCTGCACAGCCTGGGCATAAAGGGGATCAAGGCCATCCGCACGCCACTTCATTAATTCCATCAATGCGATATGGGCTTCTTCTCGGGCAACCAGTCGGGTAATTAATCTGTCCACATCCTTCTCCTGGTCAATTGTCAGGAACTTGAAGGGCGGCAAGTACTTCCCACTTGTGTCACGCAAGAGGTAGAGAGGGTCAAGAATGAAAGAAGCTGCCCATGCTGGGTGGTAGTTTTTATTGAACCGTTTCTGGATCACTTCCTGCAGGGGAGTTTCATCTTTACCATAGCGTGCACACCACTCCTTCACTTTGCCTCGTAGATCATCCCATAGAGGCAAGCACTGGCTTACCAGTGGTCGATCAACCTCAACATCACTGACCATTACCTTCACTATCTTGATCAGGCTTTGAACAGCTTCCAAATCGGACCAGAATCGCATACCCCCCACCATGTCTGTTACATCACGTCCGTGCTGATCATCTGAAAACTGAACACTGAAGGACTCATCCAGCACCGTGAGCTGGAGAGCACTTGCTGAAGAAGCAACATCATCAAGCATCGCCAGCACATGTACATAATGTGGCTCACCAAACTGATGATCTGGTGGAGTCCGTAGAAGTTTCACTTGGTCATATTCCTGGTGCAATACAGAGGATAAATAATGTTCAGAGTAATTTTTCACAGGTGCTAAGCTATTAAGAACTTCCAAGTTTGCATTCTAGCCGTATGAAGCTCACAGTACATCAAATACAACTGTTGCACATCCTATCTTCATCAGATTGTCAAAAAGTCATGCTGCTGACATGTTGAGGACTGATCTCCAGTAAAAGAGAATAGGGGCACCTAATGTTTGTGAAATCCAGTCATTAAGCAAGGGTGCCACATTCTGAGAAGGTAAGGCATGTACATGGCGTGTTGAAGGATATGCAGGTGCTGGGCATGAAGGATGGTGAGGGTATACACTTGCCTGGCGCTGGTATTTTTGCAAGTGCAGGCGAGCCTGGGTCTGGCTGTTGAAGAAGGTGGCAAGCTTAAAGCAATCAGCACCTACAGACCTAAAAAGAGAGAGATTCTTGTTGAAGTCTTTCAACAGATTGTTGAAACCTTGGGCCTGGCAGGACAGGTTGACCATCCAGGGGTTTCGATACTCCAATTCTTGCAAAGCCTTCATACTATACTTGTCGGTGTCAGCTACTATACCCACACAGCGCTCCGGGTTGGGCCCACAAATCAATGAAACAGCATCTGACAGAGTTTCTTCAACAAGCTTTACAGAGATTGCACCAGTATTTACATTAACTACACCATGAAAGAGGGTGTTTCCATTCGGCAAGTTGAGTGTTATGTTGATGAGAGTCTCACCCATGCTGGTTGGCTTCCTCTTCCACCCATGTGAAGCAACCTGGAAAAACAGTGCCTCTTGTAGCTTGGCTTCTGATTCTGCCTTCACCTCCTCAAACTTTGCATCCAACTTTGCCCCTACTAGATATCGCCTGCTGACAGGTGGTAAACCAAGCTGGCTCAGAAATGCCCTGAACTTGGGATGCTCCACACAAGACAAAGAAACTGTTCCACAGGATTCATACAGCCATTCAGCCAGAAGGTTGAGGCCGGCCTCTGTCTGTGCTTTGCTTGGCCCACTGTGCCCGTGCAAACCCACAATCTTGTCACCTGGGCTCTTGAGCTTCTTCACACTGTCCTCCAGCAGAGCTAAAGCCCCCAAATCCTCCTTGCCTCCTGACAGCAACAAAGGAGTACCAAGACCTACCCGTACAAGATCAGTGCTTGGTTCACAAGGTGCCTCACCAATGGACAGTAATGGAGGCCCAGATGGTGAGGGCTCATTGCGTTTCCTGGCTGTGGTTGCAGAAGGAGGTGCTGTAGGCTTCAGTCCAGGTCGAGAAGCAATGGCTTTTGGTACAACTCCATTGAAATTAGGACATGTACCACGCTTCAGATGCTCTGAAGCAGTCCGAGAGGGATTTGATGCCGAAAACATTGCATTGCAAAGAGAGCATTGCAGCTTGACAGCCTTGGGAAGGCCAGTGTCAGGATGCTGCACTAAGAGGGGCAAGAGGTGTGCCCAATACCAAGCACCCTTTCCCTTGATTGCTTTATTCCGCACCGTGAGCAGCCCCTCATAGCGTTTGTTTAGCGCTTTGGCTGACAGATCGTTGTCTTCGTTCCCTGCCATATACTTCCTCGCTGCTCCTCCCTCCCACTGCCCCCTGCTGGCATACAAACCTTTCTCCCAGCCTATCCCTCTCGCCTTTCTGTGCAACTCTTTCTTGCTTGCTTGCTTTCTTTCTTTCTACAGGATCCGTGGCTTCTGAGAAATGGGTTGTCTGGAACACGAGAGATGATGAGCAGAAGAATCCAACATGGGGCTAGGTGGGACCACCCCAAGGTCCAAAGCTCATCATACCCATCTGTCTCAGGATGTGTACATGGGATGCCCAATACAAACACAGAAGAGGGACTTGAAAAGAGAAACTGTCACAGAGAGAGAAGGCTCGAGGCTCTCAAGTGGAACAAGACTCATCAAGAAAAGGACGGATACACTTCCTCCAAACCACATTTGCTTTCTTTCCGTGGCTTGTGGAATGGGGGAAAAAATGCCACGAGAAGCCAAGCAGCAGCAGCGGAGAAAAAACAGCAAGCCCCTTCTTCTACCTCACCTCACAGCAACTTCTTCACGTCTCTTTCTATTACAGCGTCCTTCTTCGCTCTCCGCCATGGTGCACATGCATGCGTGCAGCAGGCAGGGCATGTAAACTGGCAATGTGACAGTAGAATCCTTCCGCTACCCGAGGAGGGAAACAACTGTAGTTGGTTTTGTTGTCCCCTTTTGTCTCTTTCTCAAAGATTTCAGCCCTTACGGAAAGATTACACCACAAGCCTGTTTGTCGAGCTTTGACGCTCCCTGTAGGAAATAGACTGTCATAGAGGAAAGAAGACAAGTATTGTCCATTGCTGCAACACTTGGAAAAATTCCGTTCCAGAGATGATGTTCGAGAATTTGCAGCCAGCCAGAAGTCGGAGGAGAGGAGAGCAAGGGAGGAGAAGAAGGAGCAGGAGGAGGAAGAGAAGGAGGAGGAGAGTTCCCAACATAAAGCTCACATATTGCTGCAACCAGAATCTCAAACAGTAGCAACAGCGGCGTCCATTCACTCTCCTCCCAACAAAAACCCCGCCACGAACTTCCTCACTCTCGAGATTGCTATTTCGATGACCACTGTTGAAGAAGAAAAGCAACAAGCGACTTGCGTATTTCCAGGTACCGCAGCATCGGGAAGCGCGCAACCAGCTTTTACTGATGAGTCCAGAAATCGATTGCGACAAAAGAAGAGAATCGGACAAACAAACAAACAAACACGAAAGATAGATTTCAGAAGCCCCAAAAAGAGAAAAGAAAAAACCCAACAAACAAACAAACAAAAGCCCTGCACCCTCCCTGGAAAAAAGACAGTTGACGATCGACAAAACTACAACTTCTACTACTACTACTGGGTCTGTCTCTGTCTGCTGAGCGCCAAACCCTAACCGAGAGCTGGCGGACGGAATGCGACGACTTTCGAAAAAAACAAAAAACCAAAAAAGGACACACACTTGGGAAGGAGGCAGAGACGCAGAGGGGGCAAAAGAAGGCAGCAGAGTTCAGAGTCTCAAAGAATAATTGTCGGCAACCAAATGGGTACAACACACCTACTACAGGAACGAGCCAGCAAGCGAGTGAGCTCGTTCACACCTGAGTGAATGAGAGCAAAGACAAAAAAAAAAAACAAAACAAAACAAAACAAAGAAGAAAGAAAATCAGTCAGTAGTCACAGGAAGAAGAACAAGAAGAAGAACAAGAAAAAGGAAAGAAGCAGCAAGCAACAGGAGCAGAGCAGTAATCGGAGCAACAGCAGTGAACAAACAAACAATCACACAAGCAAACAAACAAACAACAAAAACTATTGCACAATAACATTTACTTAATATGGTTTTTGTTTTGGAGGTGGAAGACGAACAGGGCGGGAAAAGAAACACACGTGATCGATCTAACGTGTGTTCGGTTAAGAGAGTGATGAGTAATAACTGGAGTCTGGGTTTTGGTTTTCTTTCTTTCTTTCTTGGTTTCTCGTCAGAAAACAGAGAGAGAGAAGAGGGACAGAGAGACACAGACACAGACAAGAGAGAGACACACAGACAGAGAGAGAGGGAATGAGAATGGTCTGTAATATGTATTTGTAAGTCTGTCTACAAGCAAATCCTTCTTTACAAATACTTATTCTTCTTCTTCTTACTCTCGCACAAAAGATGGAACCTCACTTCAATAACAGCTTTGTTGTTGGTTTTGTCAAAGGAGGTCAATTACGACTCTTCCCCTGACATGCGCTGTTGAAGAGAACCCAATGTTGTGCAGAGCATTAAAGTACCAAGTCAAAGTCCAAACAGGATTTTGAGAGAGAGAGAGAAAGGGAGAGAGAGAGAGCGCGCGAGCGAGCGAGAAAGACAAACACAAAGACAGCGAGAAGAGAAAGTGAGAGTTCCAGAGAGAGAAGACTTGAGAGAGAGAGAGAGAGAGAAAGAAAGAGAGACGACGGACGGTGGTGCTTAGGACGAGATCCTAATAAGTATTGCATACACACTCTTGTACACATACGCATACCTTCTTCTTCTTCACGTGGAGAGCGTTTCGAGGAATGCTTGGAGGTCACCAACAGTAGGGCGGTTGCCGACGGGAGCGGCATCTCCGCTGTCCGAGAGCTCGTTGTCCTGTGTGTCACATCTTGTGGCTGAAGAAGATGAAGACGAACAAGAAGATACGGAGGCTCATCATGCAGTAGCAGCGCTCGTGGAAGAGTCTCCGCTTTTGTTGCCGACACCGTTGTCTCTTGTTACTGATGCTACTTCTGCTGCTGCTGTTGTGCCTCGTCTACCCTTTTTGCTTCAGACTAAGATGGTTTCCGAAGAAGGATCGCCTGATGCATCTTCAGTGTTGTCCAACATCCCTCCTAGTCCTAACAGAGTGTAATTTTTGGAACCTTTCTGAACAAAACTGAGGTGCAAGCCATAAAGATGTAGACGCAGCAGCAGAAGCTCTTGTAAAATACACTAGAGCTTCTCTGTGTGCAAGGGCAGCAGTCTGAGAGAGAGAGAAAGAGAGGGATTGTGTTGTGGATCATTGACAGCTTGAGCTTTTTTGTTCTCTTGAGCCTTTCAGATTTTGCTGTATCCTCCATCAAGTCAAGTCTGAGCTGAGGATTATGTTGTCTGTGCAATGTCAATAGCGGCAAACCTGCCAGCAGCAGCAAGTACTCTGAATTGCACTGGGAGGGACGCTTTGATGAGGAGAAGGAGATTGCTATTCCTGACTCTGTCAATGTAAGTGAGCCTTCTGATTGTGTAACACACTCATGAGATATAACAAATGGTTCTTTGATCCTTCTTCTTCTTCTTATTTTTCTGGCAAGGATTCTAATATTACAATCCCCTCAAGCTGCTGCATATGGGACCTTGCATCCTTGAGGGAGTGAGCTGTTCTGTAGTTTGTATGCATATGAAATGCACAGTGATTTTAGCATCACAGAATTGTTTTGGTTCTGAAGTTCCTCACATCCTGATGGATATGTGGCCTTGTATCTTGAAGGGAGTGAGTTGGTTCTGTCATTTTCATGTATGATTCTCATGCTGTATTGTCACCATGGAAGCAGCATTTGCTTCAAAGCTCCTGAAACCCCATAATACAAACCTTTGTACATATCTTGAGGGAGAAGAATGATCTCTTCTCTTCTCTGCTGCTTGCATGACAGTTGTGAGTTGTTTCTGTGCAGACTTTCCATGTCTATTTGGCAGGATCCCAAGGTCCAGTCCTGTTTTGCCTTCATGGTGGTGGCTACACTGGGTCAGATTTCTGACCTAACTAGACCTTTCTCATGCATGCTTTCACTTGCAGAAGTTGAGAATGTTGAACCCGCAGCAGCTCACAGTGTGTTTTTTTTGTTTGTGCTTGCAGGCTTTCATTCCCTCTTGTTGCAGGAAAGATGAGGGAGAAAGTCAGAGTGGTGGCCATGGACACAAGAGGTCATGGCCTCTCCTCCACTGAAGATGACTCTGACTTGTCAGCTGAGGCATGGTGTTGCCTTCTTTCTTGAGCTCTGAAAACAGGTGGGAGTTTCAGTATCTTAACATCCACATCTTAATATACATCAGGATGAATGTTTCCAAACTGATCAGGATTCATTTGGAAGTTCTAACTTGTTATGTGTGGTCATGACTAGAGATGAATGGTTGCATTTTTTGCAGACACAATGCCAGGATGTGCTCGATGTGATAAAGAAAATGTATGGGCATGAAACACCTGCCATGATTCTTGTTGGCCACAGGTTTTCCCTCTTTCACAGAAGCATCCATAATTTTCTTTAATGGGTCCCTAGTGTTTATCAGATGAAGGCTCAGCACTTCTGTTTTGTGCAGGGACATGTTACCCCCTATTTCCTCTTAGTGATCTCATTTCAGGCTTAAGCAAAACCTTAGAGTGTTGGAATTGGGTACTTGGTCTTGGGTTTGTGAAAGAAGAAATTTGGAAATGCTTACCCTGCATCTGGGTCTCAACACCTGGAATGCAGTATGGGAGGTGCTGTGGCAGTGCGAGTGGCAGCAGCCAAGAGAGCACTGCCCACATTAGCAGGCCTTGTTGTGGTTGATGTAGTTGAGGTACATTTATCAACTCATGACAACTACCTTGTCTCCAGTTGACCATTCCTAGTAGTGAATAGCCAAATTGTTACAGAAAAAACTGAAGAAACAAATTTCCTCTTTCTATAATTTACATGTCTGAAGCCTTCTGTTTGCAGGGGACAGCAATGGCATCACTGGTTCATATGCAGTATATTCTGTCTGATCGACAACTCCAGTTTCCATCTGTTGAGAAAGCTGTAGGTCTCATCATGCCCTCTTGTTGATTCAAAATGGTGATCATATATACCTCTGCCTGAATCACATAGTAAGGCTTCTGGCAGAAGGAGTGAGTTATGAGCATCTTGTGCATCTTGTGCCCTCTACAAAGATGGGCAAGTAAAAAGCATCACATATATCATTATTGTGTGAGATTCCATGTCCTAATTCATGCAACACACTTTTCTTTGTTGTTAGACTAACTCAGATCTTAATTGATTGTGGAACTTGGGTATGGCACTCAGATTGAGTGGAGCGTAAGAGGTGGGGGTGCACTGAGGAACATTGATTCAGCCCACATTTCAGTACCTTCCACTCCGAGATATCAGGAGGATAGGCACTGGTTGATTTCTCCATTCCTCCTTTTTTTTTTTTTGTTTTTCTAGAATGCTCTCTGTCTTTCAGCTTCTTAGGTGGAATCTGATATACACAGCATTGGTGCTGGAGCTATGTCTGGCGGACATGTTTGGAGCACTCTGAAGCATATTGGAGAGGCTGGTATATTCTTGCACTCTGTTCATCTCATCATTGTGTGCATGGACAGTAAAAATCATTTTGTAATTTTTGTCTATAATTTCTATTCCAGCAGTGTTTCTTTGTGAATCTGAGAACCCTTTTATCTGCAAATGATGTCTCCTGCGAAGCTGGATTATACTTTCTTGATGTTAGGTGTGGGTATTATGAGCTAATACTTGTCCTTTGGCTCTTCCCAAGGTATGAAGGTTTGTCTAAAGTCTTTCTGTCATGTCCAGTGCTGAAGCTGCTTCTCCTAGCTGGTACAGACAGACTAGACAGGTACTGTTCTCCCATGTCCTATGGTTAGGTTCTTGATTTCAAATATTGTGTTCTTTCTTCTGGAAGATTTGAGATTCAGAGTCTGAAGAGCTGTGAAGATTTCCTAATGTATTGTTAAATTTTACAGAAACCTCACTATCAGGCAGATGCAAGGCAAGTTTCAAATGATCTTTGTCCATAATACTTGCCATGCCATTCAGGTAAACCTCTCATTCTAAAGTTTTACATTATTTACTTCAGACTTCTCTCCATGTTCACTGTCTCATGCTAAATCAGATTTGTTAAACGATAAGCTTAAATCTGGATCTGGCTGGATAAGTAATCACATATCCATCCTTGCAGGAGGATGTGCCAGATGAACTTGCTAATGTGATGCTCAACTTTGTTTCCCAGAACCGCATTGGTGCACATGGTGTGGAGGTAGAGTCCCAGTTTGCTTTTTCCAAGATTCTAAGTTTTTTGATTGCAATATATTTGTGGTTCCAATTCTGAGTTGAGAGATAGTTCTTGTCAGTGTCATGTGATTTTATGTAGTGATAAATGTCTCATCTTCTGTATCATGTGGATTTCCAGATTCCAGGTCTCCAACAACCGATCACTTTGAGGTCTGCAAATTAGGATGAATGAACTCCAGTAAGGCATGGCTGTGAACATCAGCAACTTACATGTGGGTTTGTCTATCCATTTTTAGCTTGATGGTGAGTAGCTTCACTTTCTTGTAAAACAGACAGTTTTGGCAGCAATGGGCAATTCCTTGATCTGACTGTGATTTGGATGTTGTGCAATTGCCATCCAACTTATCAAGGTCTCTTGTGCCACACTTGCCAAGAATCATACTCGCTGGTTAGGATGATGATCAGAGTGGACAGAAGGTAAAGTAAAGACAATTTCTTGCAAGTTGTTTTTGAATAAGTCATGATGCTCATTCCTTGTGTATAAATGAGAACTTTACATGGAGAACCTGAAGCATCAGTACTTAATCTGGCCACGTCTGACAGAGATTCTAGCAGTTACTAACAATGGCACTGGACTAGTAGAAGTAATCAATCCACACATTGCATTCATTCTCTTTCCTTGCCCAGCAGTTCACCAATCACCAGAGGTGTTTGCTAGACTGCAGCAGAGAAGCATCTTTACTAAGAGGTGTGCTTTTCTTTACTGCTTCAAAGTAGAGGATTCCCTTTTGCTTGCCTCATTGAGCTTTGCTTCTTTTTCTGAAACATGTTACTAGTGTGAACAATCTCATAAAAGGGCTTGGTATTCAAGGACATCAATCACAGCAGGTGTTTGTGAGCCATTCAGTTGCCTTCTCAATTCAAATAGCCCAATAGACCTTTTGCTCTTATCTGACTCACTCATGCTTTGTCAAGTTAATGTCAATAGCTTGGGCTGGAATTATATCTAGTTGGGAATTAGTGATTTTGTTGGCTATATTCTACACTGCATCATGAGTTCTCTGGACTGACATATGATCCCTTGTATGCTTCATGAGCATCCTCAATTGGTCACAATAACATATTTGAGCTTGTGTAGTTTACCTATGGGGGTCAATCTCCAACAGTAATACCGAACCAGGAGAGAGCATTATGTTGTTGAACATTTGTTATCATAAGAAGTTGGGCTTTTATAGGTTCCTTGGCCAGAGTATGCCCTTTTAAATGATGTGGGATGGACCAGTGTTCAGGTATAAAATTGTTGTTATTTTGCTTTTGCAATAACTTTGTGCTCATTTCATCCCTTGTTTCAGTCACGTTCAATCCTAGTTTTACCTATGCAGAATGTTGGATGCCAGAGAACTTGGATGGTGGTAGGAGTTTTCATGCAGCATGCAGGGATATGGAAAAACTTGCCAGGTATAGAAAACTCAAACGTCTTGTATGTTTCTATTTTAGATTTTTTTCAGCAAGGTGTTTGCAAGTTACTTCGTCATTCTTGGCATTCTTGCATCTAGATTCATTTCCATGTTGTTTGTTTCTTTGCAAGGTCTTCATCATTCCTAAGATATTTTTAATGTCTATTATACCTTTTCTAACCCACCATGGTGTACCAAACTTTTGGAAGTTCAAAATATCTTGAACATATTGGATGATTCATTTAATTAGCAACATTGACAAGGTTGTTCCAGCTTGTATGAGGATACCAGTGTTGGGTGGGTATTTGATTTTATTAATAACTGCCAAAGAACTGCTGGTTCCAATTATTCCAAAACATTAGAGAACCAATGGCTTTCATGAAAGAACACAGAAAGAACTAGCAGTTTCACAAAGGGGGGGGGGGGGGGGGGGGG
>Ga0116227_10000993_pt1 | contig 60671 bp, 43 predicted proteins | sample S1TSphgellanicum_FD_89693 | JGI IMG/M metagenome (GOLD analysis project Ga0116227, IMG submission 89693) | Host-associated microbial communities from peat moss isolated from Minnesota, USA - S1T2_Fb - Sphagnum magellanicum MG | ecosystem: Host-associated > Plants > Peat moss > Unclassified... | reverse complement strand
TTACGTATATTTTTTTTTCCTTTTTTCCAATTTTTTTATTTTTTTTTTTTTGGTTTATTTTTATCTCAAAAAAAAAAACCAAAAAAAAAAAAAAAAAAACTATACCTTTTGCAGCTCTTTAAAGTTAAAGAGCTGCCTCAGTTCAGGTTCTCAAAAGGGTTTAGTTTTGAGAGGGTGTGAGGTGGTGGGAGTGGGTCTTTCACATTTTAACCTCCAACTGTTATGTATTACATATATTCAGTCTGATACCCGGAGAGAGTTGGGTGTGTGAAATCAAGTACCCACCCAGCACTGGAAATTACACCCTGGTCCCCCCCCCCAAGGTGGATGTCATACCCTGGGCTTCTTGAGCATACTTTCATGGGTAGAAGAAGTCAATTACCCCCAAGGTTTTCATGGCCAAAGCTCACCTAAACTAGGGTTTTCCAAATTATTCCCATGTCTAGAATTCACCTACACAAAAGTTTTCATAGAGTGATGAGGGTCCTTGCCTCCTAGGGTTGGTCAATGGTGTAGAGGGTAGAGCAGTGTTGGCCAGTTATTGAGAGAACACCCGGTTATCACTATGGTTATTCATAACCTTGCTAATAATTATTGATTTTTTTAATCAGGTAAATAACCTACCTACTTGGTAGGTAGCATGCAAAGAACCAGCAAGACCCTTATAGTCTGGGCATTGAATTACCAAAATTGAATAACCTACCTGGATTATTGAAATTTCATTAGGTAAGTTATCAATCCAAAAAACCTAAACTTGTTTATGCCAAAAAATAGAAAAAAAAATCAATATAAATATAAAAAAACCCTAAAACTTACCCTACTTAGGTAATATAACTGGCGGTTTTCAAGGTGGGTATTTGAGAATTAACCTTTATTTATTCATAAGACTTGAAGGATATTACTTTGATAATGAAATTGATAATCAATGGGTCTTTTTTTGTGGGTGGAATATTTTGATATTGAACCATGTGTGATCCAAAATTTAAAAAATAAACAAAAAAACCTACCAAGCCAGTTATGAAAAAGAAGCAATAATCAGCCAACACTAGTGTAGAGCCTATATAACATATACATTTTGACTTGATTCCAACTGATTATATATATATATATATATATATATAAATATAATATCTCTATTTTGTATTTATTTAACAACTTTGATAGCTTCACCATGCTAGATCTTGATTGTTTGTAGATCTCATCACTGAACCAACATCTCATACCACAATTTACATCTGAATTTTGAAAACCTTCTCAAATGGAAAGTTGTCAAATTGGTGGTATACATTACTTGGTGGTATAGAACTCTACATTTAGTTTTCTTGTTTTTGTCAAGCATATATATCTCACCTCCAATAAAAGATGTTTAACACAATTTCAACAAAGAAACTCAATTTATTATACGAATTGTGCACCATCTTAAATCAACTGAAAATGGGGTCAATATTTAATAACATTGAAGTATCAAACATGAGCAAACAATCAATCATTCCTACCACATCCTGTTAAAATGCATGTCAAAGTAATGTGCTTCCACAGTCCTTTGCTTTTGCTGTTGATGGCTTGGAAGGGTGTTTGGCTTTACTTCAACTTGAGTTCCACAATGCCTCTTAATTAAAGTCTAATTGTTCCATCAATCCAAATTCACCAATTTACAGTGTACTCATATAATATTGTTAAGTTGCAACTTTCAATATCATAATAAAATAAAATAAAAATCAGTCTATCAAGTGGTGGATGTTACGATTATGTGCAAGCATCCATGATAGGCTTAGTTATGTAGGTTAGTCAAACCAAGGCACAACTTTGTTTTTGCAACTAGCACATCTAAAGGAGAGGATGTCCTTTGTCTCAACATGTTCCCCACCCCCCACACATCTTGAGTGCCCATTACATTTGGGGGATGTGGGGTGGGTGGAGTTGAGGGGTTGCAACTTGCATCTTGCGGTTCTTTAAAAGGTGATTCCTTTAGACCCTTTTAGGCATTCAAATTCCTTGAAATATTGACTTAGAACATGTCACATTTCTTGACTAATTCGTTTTCATTAGTCTAATGCACCTATTTTAGAATTATTTCATACCTCAAAATACTTGTTAATGACAAATTTTTATTTTAAATAGTAAACAAAGAAAACAAACTCCCTTTGCCATAATGTATCCATATCCAATATTGCATTGCTCTACATTTCATTAATACATTTTTTGTAACAAAAGAGTCAGTAAGTTTTTCCACCAAGGCTTAATGCACAACAAAACCTAGCATTTGCTGTGATTGCTTAAAGAGTTTGATTGGTCCACATGGGTTGTTATTAGTAGTCTCCCACCTATTTGCAGTCCCAGCTTTAATTTTATGGGTGGGTTTGAAAAAAAGAGTAAATAATTACCTTGGATGCAAAAAGCATTTTTGCAGGGTCACATGCTGAACACCATTGGAGAACCTCTTAAGTCTAATCTATGGTACACTTGTAACTTACAAAACAAAAGTATCGATGAGTGATGGATGGAGTAATTGAAAGTACCCTTACTTTTGATGGGTCAATTTTCTGTTTTGAAGGATGTGGATGTGAGTAAGGAAAAATGTTTCGTTTTATAGGCATGGTTAGTTTGTTGTGTTTATATTTTGTATGTTTTTAACAATGATGGTGTTGTTAAATTACGTGATAATGCTTGTTCAACTGATAAATCTCAACATGTTGTTGTTAAATTACATAGTAATGCTTATTCAATTAGCAAATCTCAATGTGTAGTATGTGTTGTTGATTCTTATGAATTGTGTAGTTTTTGTTTTGATGAAGGAAAAAAAAAAAACATTTAGGATTGGTTAGGCAAATTCTAATAAGGTGGGTGATGTGATGAAGAAAAACTATTTAAGGAGGCATTTTTGAATTTACACGGGTGGGTTTTTGCCAAGAAAGAGAAAAGGTAAGTATTCTAAAGCTCATGGCATATGTTTAGAGAAATGTGATGACTATAGTAAAAGGTTTTGGTCTACAGGTTGTAAATCTTCCAAAAAAATTTCCTTTGTGTCAGGAAATGTTAGCTCAAGAGATCAAAGACTTACTATAAAATTATTAAGTTAGTGGCTATATTTTGGAAGTGAGGAAGATCATTAAGGGATTTGGAAATGTTGATATGTGATGTCATTCTCATGCTCAAATTTAGTATACTTGAAAAATTCTATGCAATTTTATGGGTCATAGTGGGATAGTTGTTGAAGGAAGTGACTACCTATTTGCATAGGTGTTTTAAATGGGTTTATATTTTCCTTCAGATATCTTGGGTGTGCTGTTGAAATAATTTTTGCAAAACTATGGGAATGTAGCTTGTTGGGAAGTTCAGCAGAATTGTTTCTCACTTGTCAAAGCTTATGGGTCAATGTTGAAAATCAGAAGGGTTATATTGTAGAATATGGGATTTGTACTTGATGCCAATGATGGGGAGATGTGATTAGAGGGTTTGGGTTAGTTTAGAGGGTTTGCACAAGTTTGTCACTAATGTTTATGACAAGCTCCTATCACTAAATAAAACTCTAATCCAAGCTTTCTTTCTTTGCAGTGTAAAGTTAAGCAATTTGTGTATTTTGCCTAGCTTCCTTTTTAGGCTACACATTATATCCTCACTCTCAATTGATTATATTTTCTTGTCACTTTCAGCATCCACCACAACATACAAAGCCCCATCTATTCCAACGTAGATTTGAAAATTAAACATATGAGCAACTGTTCAAATGTTGTAAAATCACATAGTCACATTCAACTTGAACATCAAATTTATAGTGTGTTTATGAGGTTGAGATCTTTTGAACCATGGCTCCCCTTGTTGAGCATTTGGTATTGATGGAAACCTCTTGATGAGTGGGGATGCACGGAGGTGATTTCCTAATGTTCAGACCTATGGTGCAGGAGTTATGGAATATTGAATACTTTTGTTGAAGAAAATTTAACAAAGTAAAAACTGAAAATTTTAGGGAAATTGGGCTGCTCTTTTGTTGGATTTAAGCCCTTGATGAGTGGGTTTCTTGGAGGTGATTTTGTAATTTTAAGACCTAAGGTGTGAGAGATATTGAGTTTTGAGTAATTTTTGGCATTGAAAATTCAACTAATTTATTACAAAATTTGGTTTTGGAAGGAGAGATTAGTTCTAGGTAATGAGTTCACACTTGGGCCATGGCAATATGTGGTAGGTAAAGCTTAAGACTATGGGCTTTACTAGAGCAATGGCTTGTACACGGTGGGGCCAAGTGCATGCCCAGTTTTGGTAAAGCTCAAAGTGGAAGGGTCTTATTGGATGTAAAGACCCAATGATGATATGATTTTTATTTATTTTTTCCCATGATATCCAAAGGATACCCATTGCGTATCATGGGGAAAAAATGAAAAATATAAGCAAGTATTTCAAAATGCGAAATGCCTATAGGGATGAACATTACATTTTCTGAAGCACTTCTTGTTTGTGTAGTAAAAATTATGACCTATTAAGTGCCTTCCAACTACACTACAAAAATCCTACCAAGTTTTCAAACGAAATAGTCAAATTAGTCAAACTTACACAAGGAAAACAAAAAAATCCAAAATTTTCCCAATTTTTTGTCAAAGAACTGACAAAATCTCTCCCAAATAAACCAAAACAAAACATTGTTACCCATGGTTGATTCACATCATTACTATATTTGCCACCCTTGAACCACATCACAAGTGGAACTGGCAGAATCAAAAGTGTAAGCAATAGATGACCATCTAAGCTTTTGATGAGCTTAGCTTATCTTTCAATCTCTAATTCCAAAGCTTTGGGAAGAACTGAGCTTTGCATTGACCTGGAAGCTTCTTCCAGTTGCATCTATGGGTCCAATTCATTATTGTGGCTGCTCTCTTGTTGAAAGTTATGGAAAAAGCTTGCAAAATCCAAGTGCCAGGAATCCAAGGAAAATTGTACTTGGGGATGTTTTCACAGGCAAGTAATTAATCAAACAAAGAGATCACAATCATCTTCCCCATTTTAGTGTCATCAGAAATTTCCAATCTTGTAGTTTTTTGGTGAGCCGTGGATCCAGAAAAGAAACGTTCATAGTTTTAACTGCAAAAGAGAGAACATGAAAATCAACATTATCACCACTTCCTATTAAGATTATAGATGTTCAATTTCTGCAAATGACCATCTTTTGATTTGCAATGGACTTCAATGTTCACCACACTAAACCCTAAATTGTAGATCTCCACCCAACAAAGATGATGCAAGTACCTATTGCATCATTGGCTGGGCTGATGTCCAATGCATTGAGTGATCTAAAGTTACTGCCCAACATATGGGTGAGTGCTGCAGCATTATTAAGCTTCTTAAGAAAAGAATCTTCAATATATCAGGTGTACCAATTGTTCCAAGGAAATGAATGCCTGCAATCATGTCTGAATGAGCTCAATGGGTTAGCTCAGACACTTTTACAGTAAAATGAATATATGGTCAGTTCTACAGTGGTGTCCAGAAATCTCTAAAACATTCCCTTCTTGGAAGAGGCAGTTGCCAGTTTTCAGTATCTTATATAAAGATGCGAAAAACTGCAGGTCATGCCAAGCTCCATGCATCTCACAAGGAACTTGTTGATCCCCCACTCATGTTGTAACCGATCTTTTGCATTTTAGTTTGAGAATTTTGTTGAAGCAGATTCAAGGTCACAAAGACATGAAGAGTGGTGGAAACGAGCTCTAAAATGAATCCAATGTCACGCGAATTGTGAAATCTAGACTACTAGGGTTTGGAACAATCTGATATTTCCTTGACATTTTCCCTGACTAGTTTAGAGTTAGGACTAAGACTTGGGTTTGGGCTTCACGGGCTTGGTCACCTTCTTGCCGGTAGATGTACTGATCAGCTGCGGGAAGAAGTCGATGGTAGTTTGAGGTAACCACAACGCTCCTGAAATGAAGTTGTCGACTGTGTATTGAGTAGCAACTTTAGAACTGGTGATCTGCGTGGACCAGCTGACGCGCTGCCCAGTTGCAGCTCCGGGGCCGGTGTTTTTATACTCTCCGTAGAACAAAGTACTGAGAGCGAAAGATCCATTCCACGGAAGCCAGCCTGCAGGGTTGATCACACTGCTCATGGAGTTTTGCAGATAGACAGTTCGAGAATAGAGTTTCCAAGGTCTGCCGAGGTAGGAGGCCACGAACTGTCCTGCAGATTGAGCTGCTTTCAGTTCAGGAGCAGCATCGATGGTGCAGTTTTGGAAGGAGAAACCCGTATTCTGTGCTTGGATAGTTCGTCCCTGAGCTGTGAATGTGTTTTGTTGACCCGGAATCGGAGCTCGGGCCAAAAGGGTGCACGTCTGAAATACCGCCGCTGCATTGCCGAATATGAAATCCACAGTGCCGTAGATTGTACAGCTTTTGTAGAATTGTCGTTGCGACAGTGCGTACAACGTGTCTTGATATCCCTCCAGACTGCATCTCCAGACTGCTGTTTGATCGCCACCCACCTTCAGAGCTACTGCTTGGAAGTTCTTGGCTCCTGCTGTGTTGCGTATCGTCATGTCTCGTATGATCACATTTGCTGCTAATGAAGCTGTACAACACAAAGACAATATAACACATTGTGTACTCAGCGTGTCTGGAGGAAAAAAAGGCAAGCAACTGCATCGCGTCGATTTCTAGAACTTGGTCGGACAAATCTTGTGCAAAAATCTTTGGAGTCTAGTGTGACTTACAATGCGACCTAAACGGAGAGACGAAGAGAGAGAAGAAACAAAGTGTTCAAGGGAGGAAGGCGGCGCTTGCTTACAGACGGTAGCGCTCAAATACGTGGTGACGTTTGAGCCGCCTACACTCAAGTTCCCCGTGATGATGGTCTGCCCGGCGCCGTCACCCATGAGCATGAGGTTCGTTGCCGTGGAGGGAATTGTGACGATCTCGTTGTACAATCCTGCCTTCACGCGGATGGTCCATCTACTGGCGCTATTCTGAGGAGCAGCGTTGATAGCTGCCTGGACCGTGTGGTATTGCCCGCTACCATCCTTGGCAACCACGGCGTTGACGAGTGTCAAGTTGGTTGTAGAAGACGTTTTTAGAATGCGCCGATCTTCTCTTCCCATCCACTCGGGAAAACCATCCTGATCCAGCCCATAAACGAGCGAGTCGTCTTTTTCTTTACGGTTTGCACTAGTACTTCCCGGGATTTGAGATTCAAGTAACCGCCTGTTGTTGCCCTTAACTGCAGCTTGATCGACAGGGTCCTGGAAACCACCAGTAGAAAAGGTGGTCGCCAATGCCGCGACTACAGAGACCGCATCGGCCAGAACTGACGTAACCCCTTGCGCTTCACTCAGCAACGAATCTTTGGTCGCGGACCCGTAAACGCCTTCGTAACTGTCAAGGCAAGTGGTGTGGAACGTCAGAGCAGCGCTCACCCAAGTGAGGGAGTCCGTGATTTGTTGCTCAAACGTGCTCGGGGCGAGGTTTGAAAGCGGATGCAACGAAGCCTGGAGCAGGTCCTGCGAGCCCTGCAACACCAACAGACACGAGCTCAACGCAGACTGCTCCAAACTACTGTGGCCGGCATTAATCCCTTGAACTCGCGCCTGCCGCAGTCGCATTCCCGAAGCAAATCCGTAGAAATTATTCACCGAGCTCAGGGCACTGTTCACAGCAGTTCCAGCTTGCGAATTCGGACTAGTGTCCGGATGCAGCTGGGCTAGCGATCTACGTCCACCCGAGTAGTACTCGTCCCCAGTATTACCAATATCACTAGTAGCTGCACTTGTGAGAGGTATCACACTAGCAGCTCGGGCGACACAAAGCAAAGTCATTGTCACAAGCATGAATCTTCCAGCAAGCTGCGAACCTGCACCAAACATGGTGGAAAGACCAGGTGTAATTCCTCGATGCACCTTCCTCATTGAATTCTTCCACAGGGTACAGATCACAGCTGAAGTCCTAGTACTTATTATAAAGCTGTACGAAAACTTAGAGCTACAATTGCAAAACTGAGCAGCTAGCTAGCAGCTGGCACTCACTCCAAGTCGTGGATCATCAAACGGGTTGCAAATCGAGCTTGGACAAGATCTACTAGCCTAATGAGCTACAACAACAGACAATCTAGAGGTGAGAGTGCGTTTTGAAGCGCAGTAAGTACTCGTGGCCCCTGGGCACAAAAGTGATGATGAAAATTGGGTCAAGTGTTGTTCCTCTTTTATTGCATGTTATGTGCTTCAATTATGATCTTCTTCAAGGTCAACGCACCCCCGGCAGATGCGCGGAAGTTGGAATCAGCATTTATATCTACAACTGTGAATGCTGGCAGCTAAGTAGCTACAAATGGCGCGAGCAGCCAGCCAGCGAGCTAGCGAGTTGTACTCGTTGCGGAATGTGAATACACCTTTTGGACCCGAAACCCAATGCCCATGACCAGCTGCAGCTCCTGAGCAATGCATATTGCACATGATGAGGAGGAAATTGCGTTCTAACGTCGCGGTTTTTGAGACCTACACAGGGCGGCCCTGCAGACTTCCAGATTGATTGCTGCAGCAGCTGCTGTTGTGCCGGTCACTGACTTTGAGAGTGACAAACAGAGAAAGAGAGATTCTGACAGGGTCATTGATGAGATCCTTTGCAACCAGTGTTTTGTTTTTTTTCATTTTTGGGTATCGAAATTTTGGCAAACTTTGAACCCAAAACAGCAAAATTTGTCGACTTCACACTTGGAAAAAAAATAATTCCCAATTTCTTTGTCAAAAAATGGCGAAATTTCTCCAGGAAATAATAACATTGGTACTATGCAGAGGGCACCTCATAACCATGAAAGTTCCTGGACGGAGGAACTTTTCAGATTTAGAATGTTAGTAGCTGTGCTTTACACACACCATAAAGCCCTTGGGGAGGGGCATCCTCAGGATAAGGGGTCACGCAAGGCGGAATGCCCTCCCCTTAGGGCTTTACCTATCATGAAATTTTGTCACTTCGTGACAAGAAAAAAAGGGGGCTTTGAATCCTACCTACAAAGGATTTTTGGGGAATTGTTTTTCCAAAATTCAACATATTGAGGATTGCCAGAAGTTGTCACATTTAGACACTCCATTCAAGGAGGCTGCCAAGCTGCATTCTTTAAAAAAAATTACAAGCCACCTTAAGACAGTCTCCATTTGATGCTAATTAGTGCTAGGGATCCTCGCCAGTGAACCTAGTTGAGCAATTTGGAAAAGAAAAAACCCATGATTGCAACTCTTTTTTTCACAACCTTGTTTTGAACACGAAATCTTGAAGAACATGCAAAACAAAATCACAAAGAAGCTTAAGCTTCTTCAAGAAATGATAAGGAAGTTGTAGCTTCTTCAAAAAGCAAAAAAATTCATTAAACCCTGAAACTGCAATAGGATTTTTAAAAAAATTCTCGGACTGGTACCAGTTCTCAAATGAGTTTGGAATCAAACCCTAGGTCAAATTTCAATTATCTGCAATGCCATAACTTGGGAGTGGTTCCAATCCAGTTCCCTAACCGGCCCACCCCCCACTTTAGAAACTTGGTGAAACATTGTGAAGAGCTTGTAAGGTTGCCAAAATTGTAATATCAATACTAATAACAAGCATTCATCACTTAGCTTTGATTTTAAAATATTTAATGATACTTCGATCTTCAGTTAATGGAAGTTCATTTTGAAACCCATGCAACAACACTTGTCTCACATCCAACTTCTCTGCTATTCTTTTGTCATATTCACTAGAAAGATGATAAAATTCAAAGCTAAAGTAGCACCTGGCTTGGTTTATATGAAGCGTTTAAAATATTGCGGCGGTGCAATCCAAGGTCATGCAATGTGAAGGATCAACCTCTAAAGCATTCTTGAATCACACACAAAGTGGGGTGGACAATACAAAAAAAACTGACACTTCCTTCTGGAATTTGGAATACTTTGTTGCTCAGTTATTTTGCCAATTTGACGTTTCTGTTTGCCAAGTCCACTTTGCCAAAATGCTAAGTTGACATTCATTTAAAACCCACTTTGCCAAGTTGACTTTGCTAAGGAGTTGTGAAGTCCACATTGCCAACTTGTCAAGTTGACTTCATCTTGAGGACTGCCCAAATGCTCTTCAAACTGCCGAAATATTTTAAAATTATAAGCTGCCAATGCCTTAAGTTTATTACTTTGCTGCAAAGACTTCTGCCCAAAAAAAGAAAGCCGCTAACCTCTAGAGTTTTTCTCAATCGTGTTTTGAGAGCAATTTTTTAGAAACATTGTTGCAAAAAGGTTTAGAGCCTAGCTTGAACTTTATTCTCAAAGATTCAAAGAACCATTACATCAAACACATCAGCCCCCCCCCCTCATAAACAGAATAAGCAATATTACTAGGTAAATGAAATAGGTATGTTTGAACCCTTCATTAGGCAGCCTTTCAATATTGGGTCAAAAATTCTTGATCAGGTTCACATCTTTTTTTGTCATGGGTATACTTACAGAATTAATCACGTCCATTAACCAAAAGATCAAACTCCACTGGAGTTCACATTCAAGCACAAAGGTGGCATCTATGGGATGAACCAACATTTGTTTAATGCTTGCAAAGTGACACGATATCCATTGCCATGCATTTGTCATTGAGCTAGGAAAAGACCATGATAAATATTGAATTGACAAATGTGAGATTTGGTGATCTTCACATCACAATTTGAATATGTAACTGACACAAAATATTATGTCATTAAGTGACCATTTTTGGTGTAATTCACATTGGTTTTGTGACTAAACTTGTGCCTACTACAAGTGTCTACAACCATGGGTAACATCAATGGTGAAAATTCTAAGAAATCACAATTGTTTCAATTATTTCCGAACACATAATTACAAGAGAAAGGCACCAATGAAAGCAAAAAGGATGATGAGCGATTGAATTTATTAGATTACAGAAATTAACATTTTCAGTGCACCCCTCATGAAGATTTGGATTCATAGATATACACTAGAAAGCAAATTAGGCCACTCATAAATTTGTTGCTAGGGTCTTAGAAGTTGAAATTTCATAATTTTGTAATTAGTTGCAACCAACCCAACCATGATCAAGCTAGCCAAGTGGCATAGTGTGAGGTGACAACCTTTCAAGTGAACACAACATGTTTTGTTCATAGTCCATGTGTGAGATCAAATCATAATGAAAAGGCCATTAACCATGAAAATGATGACATTGTTGGTCTAGGATCAAATCAACCAAATAGGCAAAAAGGCATTGATGCCTTTCGACAATCACATGGGGGATTGAAGGCAACTAGTTTGAGAGGTGTGAAAGCCCTAAGGATCCTGCACATTGTCCAAGCCAATGAAAGACAAGACATTTGAAAAAAAATTGCAATTGGACAAACACAAACTTGAATTTGGTGATCTAGGGAATCAAATTTGGCTCCAAAATCCAAGTTGCTTCCCAAATGTTTGGTGTGCTTGTCACATCACCACAAAATCACTTGTATGAAATTACACGGTCTAGAAAAAATGGCAAGTTAAGAATGTTGCAAAAAAGGGAAGAGGGGGTGCTTGTGTTGTATGTGATAACAATGTAGGTAATTGAACATTAGGTTACACTCAAGCAATTAAAACTAAAAGCTATTGAGATTACACAAGAGAGGCAAACACCTTTCAAGAATGGTATTCTATAATGGGGGTGGCCAAGATGGTTCAAAAAGCATAATCTTGACCTAATGCATATGGAATTGCAGTGAATCTAATGCTTAAGTTGGCTAAAATGGTGGGTTGCTTATTCTAGCTAAAACTAGCTATAAATATGTGCATTCCAAAACACCAAATGAGAAGGAGTGGTTGTCCATCTTGTCTTGCATTAGTGCAACAAGAGAATGTTTGCCAAAATTTTACATTTTCAAAGTTAAGCATTTTAAATGAAACTTCATATCTAGATGTGAATCTAGTGCTACAATGGCAATCCAACTAAAAGATTGGATGATGACCATTCTATTGACAAGTGAATTTGGCACTTCATAACCTTTATTCAAGCATGTGGATGTAATCTCTTTACAATTAAATGTCATTTATTTATTTTAGAAGGCCACAACTCTCATGTTATATTAGAGGTTGTGCACAAAGAAGGTGAGTGGGGTTGGATTACATTGCCATCGTATACAACCATGCCTTATTTAGTTGTTTTGATGTTGCTTGTATACAAACCATTCAAAATTGCCTTTAACGCTTATAGAATTGTTTGAACTTTGGTTAACAAAAGTAAAAAGGTTGAGAAGGAAGATTTAGTTCAATGGGTGTTTCCTTTTATAAAAAATGCATTGATTTCTTAAATATCTACAAGGCCTTCAAGACTACTAGGATATGGCCACTTAAACCAACAACAATGAAAAGCAAGATGCAACCTAGTGAACAATTCATGGAAATAAAAGTATATGAACCTATTGGTGAAGCTTTTAATTTTAAATCGAAGAGGTTCTAAGCAAGCGCACCAATAGCACTAAACCCACTACTTGCCATTACTATGTTGATTGATAGGTAGTGTGTTACATACTTAAGCAAAATGGTACCACTTGCAAGTTAGTGTGACTAATCAAAAAGTTCACAAACTATCATGGGTCAATGTGATGAACTAAAAAGTTCACAAACTAGGGGCCAAGCACTAGCAACTTTGACGCATATAGGTCTCAAGAGTCATGTTGCAATGGGTTTTAATGGTCCAATTGTGAAGGTCAAATGAAAGGGCTTTGAAGAAATCCTTAAAGATGAAACATGTTTTAATAAGATGTTACATGCCACAATCAAAGCTTATGTACATACCTTTACTATTAAATGCCTATTGAACCCCATTTTGTGGAATTACTTTTATAATTTGCAAGTTCAACATGAAACTAGTTGGTCCCTTTTGGGATTTGGAGTGGAGGTAGGCCTAACACCCAATTTTATAAAGGGTATTCATATTTTTCCCCTTTCAATTGTTGGGTCATTTTTTTTCTTTTTTCTACCAAGTAAATTAGATTTGCAATGCATGGTCATAGTCAAGAAGGAACAAAACAAAATTTTGTTAACCCTTTTAAATTGATGTTCAATAAATATAATAAACAATGCAAAGTGGGTGGATGGCATCTTAATTCATATTTTTATAAAAAATCAAAATTCTATAAGGTGTGTAATGATTCTAAAAGTAATATGTGTTTTAATATTGTGGTTGGTTTTGGAAATTGAGACACCAAAATCCAATTAACACTCATTGGAATTTGGATTGCCTATTATTGATTTTATTAATTAGATGTGGGTACATCTCATATTAATTCTTAAAAAATCTAAACTTTGAAATAATCATGAATAAATAAAAGTTCAAATGAATTTTAAAAATATCTATATACATGAAGGAAGGTTGTTTGTTTGTTTTGTTCCAATGGTTCATGAAACATATTAGTCTGGACTGCTTGTAATCCGTTGTTGTACTTCCTTTGCCGCTTGTTTTGGCACTTCAATCAAAACTGTTGTTGTTACTGATAATGATGACCCACCACCATTTTATCCATCATGTAATCATGGAATCAAACATCACATAAATAAGCTAAACCCAAACATCACATTGCAAATGTAAATAATCATGTACTGAATCAAAGGGTTTTTTTTGTTTCTGTGTTACTTCAGCTTAGCTTTTATTTTAAAAAGTTTTTATCATCTATTTAATGAACACAATAGCAACTGTTCGAATTTGTTATAGTCCTCTTGTAAGCCTTTGGACAAGCTGCTTGTACAACAAGCAAACAAACTCCAAAACGTTGAAATCTCATCCTAAGAACTATTGTTCTTTTTCATCACTGCACCGTGAGCGAAAATGCAAATAAATCCCACCACCTACTATACTTATGGTAGCAAGAAAAAATGAACCCAAACCTTCCCTTATTGTAATTATGGCAACAAGGATAGGCTACTTATACAACAAGCAAGCAAGTTCCAAAATGTTGAAATCTCATCTTTTGTCAAAGAATTGTTGCTCCTCTTCATCACTGCATCGTGAAAGAAAATGCAAATAAGTCCCACCACTTACTGTACTTATGGCAACAAGAAAAAACAAACCCAAACCTTCCTTTATTGTAATTATGGCAACAAGAAAAAAAAAACCCACCCCAACCACCTACTATACTTATGACAACACCAAAAAATGGATAGCTAGTGAATTCCTTTTATTGTCAATGTAATTAATGATTGTCACAATAATTCAAGGATTGTGAAAGGAAGATAGCAAGAAAAGAAAAAATATTGTGAAGGTGCTTGTGGTCACGTGGCACTCTAAAATTTCAGATTGCGTTTTGAACCTCAAGCCTACCTCCACTAATAAGAAATTGTAAGATGAAAAGTTTAACATTAAGAAGGTTTGGATGTTTCACACATTTCTTTGATTGAACCAACATGGGTCCATAGAGGTTGACATGTTGATTGGTCCAATTAGACCAATTAGAAGATGCATGGATCCATCAAACCTCGTTGGTCCATTAGCTCCTTATTGAAGCTTTCAAAGGAATCTTCAACATTCATGAAAGGTTAACAAACTAATAAGGTTTAATTAAATGTTGTTGCAATGGTTAATCAAGGTTTAAATGCTAGTCAAATTATATGTAATGAGGGATTAATTTAACTTCAAATGTTAACACATTTCGAGCAATCATGTGCACATTTTGCATGATGGTGTGTTCATGCACCGAACACGTTTTGTCACATTTAAGGCCATGTATTAACAATTTTGGACAAAATGTCTTTCAAGTGTGTGCACATGTTATGTTCAACAAAAGTAAATTGCTAGTTTAGAAATTGAATTTGAGTCCAACTAAGTAGGCCCAAGTTATAAGTAACAACCCATGTCATTATGTATATATGGGTTGTCTAACTACCCATTCTAAATGTATATTTGTCCAAATTTTGAAAATGTGTAGTTAATTTTAAGATGTAATAAAATTGAATGTTCCATTTCAATCTTGAGGCATTTTTATTTACTAGTGTAATGAAAAAAAATCATCCAAAGCCCCCCACAATTTTTGTGTAATGCATCCAAAGTGTCCATTTAAGGTTTGGTTACCTTATGCATTTTTCACAAAATTTCAAGAGGTGGATGTGACCTTTGCAAGACATTTCATATGTTACCAATGCCATGTTGGATGAAAATTTCCAATAGGTGATCTTAATGGTTGAATGGTTTATCTAGTGAAATTTGAACAAGATGTTCCAAATTGAAGAGGTCTTGAAGCACATGGATGTACATTAATTTGCAGTTTCCTATGTTATTGCCTTTCCATGGATGATGTGTTAGGTGCATCTAGAACATAATTGATTTTTTTTTTAATGTGTTAATGTTAATTTTTTTGAATATCATTAGAATTGTGAAAAGATAGTACAAATTTGTTCTTGCAAGAATAAAATGGCAATAATGTTCAATGTCACAAAAACATTATGCTAAATTAACATTTTGAAGCATGAGATCACAATTATTTTGGAAACCTTGACTAATGCAATTAAAAAAAATATTCCAATTTTTTTAATTGATTATAAAATGTGTTTAAATTTACTATTGTCAATTAAAAGCTTGAGAAGATTAACTCAATGTGAGGCTACTCAAAAACATGAATATGGTTCATTAAAAGGTGTTATATTACCTCAATTTCATCATGTGTGCTACTTGAAACAAATTAACATCATCAATCAATGACATTAGTACTTCAAAACATTGAAATAATTTTAAAAATAAAACATTGAAACAACACTACATTGAGTCCCAACCATTTTTAAAAATTGAACTTTAAATTTTATATTGGATCATGGGTATATCATTGGAAATTTCATAGGTACTAATAGTTAAATTAAATCACATCATCATAATTTTCATTATAATGGAATTTGGTGGGGGAACACCAAAAAAGAAAAAAAGAGTAAGAAATATGTAAGTAAAATAATGGGGTGCAGTATGTTGGTTGTTGGGCAAAAAGTTATAAATTAATTAGTTGAAAAAATAGGGTGCATTTTATTCAAATAATCAATTTAATTATAGTATAGGGTATGTATTAATTTGAAATAATAGATTGTAATTAATATAGGGTGGCTTTAATATGTATATGTTAAGAAATAAAATAATAATAGGGTGATAAAAAATAGGTTGGACAATTATCTAAAACCCCCTAAAAATGGTTGTTTGACGAACATAGATCCCAAACTTTACACTAAGTGTCTCCCCCCCCCCTCTCCCCCCTTTGGGAATGGAATGCATATTTTCTATAAACTATTCACTTGGCATGGTTTGTTGATAAAGAATATGGTTTTGGTTTATATGTATCACCACCTTCTCTTTGAACCTCTTACAATACCATACATTGTTTTGCACAATATAATATTTAGACCTACCCTAGTAGACATCCAACCAAAAGCTTCATTTACAAACTCATGTGTAAAAGGGGGTTGTTTATGTAGATTTACACATCAAACTATTGGAATAACAAACATTCCAATGGTCTAAATCTACATACTAATAACACAACCAAACGATGTATCTATAACACCTACCTTGAAACATGAACTAATGTTCAAATTTTGATGAATATTTGTTCTCTCCATCTTAATCTTTGTTGGTTACTCCAATGAAATCTTCAAGTTTTTGTTCATTGTCTCAATGTTTCCAATGAAATGTATGCAATGATTGTGTGATCATTGCTTTTTGAAATGGCATTGGACAACATCTCCATATTTTGACCCTTAACATATGGCCCAAATGGGTTGATTTCTTATAAAAGGAACCAAAGATTGTGTTGACAATCCTCAATTTTGCAAAGGGAAAAGTCATTGTATAAGTTCTAAGTATCACAATTTAAATTTGGTTTGTTGCACAATGTTCTAATATTGATGAGTTTTCATACCAAAAAATTTTGTGCAATTTTCAATTGTTTTAATGATCACAAAGTGAGTAGGAAAGAGATGTTGACTTTGTTTTTAAAATTTTCAAACATATTTTGTTCTATGTGAAACTAAACCCTTCATTTTCAAAAATGCATAAAAGCCCATATATTGATAATTATTAGGGCCTATAATTGAAAAACAATTAAAATTATGTATTAATGTGATGGTACATTCATGTATTTTAAAAATGTTTTTGACCCCTTAAAATATTTAATTTAAAAAAATTGTTGAAAAAGAAATGTCCTTTGTTATGTAAGAAATGGCAAGGTTGCATTTTCATGAAAATTGAATGTGTTATTATGTTTTCTTATATGGTTTATCATACCCTATTTCGACAATCACATGAATAATTATCAAATTATGATTTTAAAGGCAAATTCTGGTATTATATGAAAAATCTATCAATAAAAACATTTTTTTTTTCCAGCATCAATTTCCTTAAACATGGAAACATATTATGCCAAATTAATGTTGTTACAATGATTAATCTTGAACAAAATTTTAGGATTGAAAGATTATTCATCAAACATTCAATGATAAATATATTATATTATATGTTTTCATTTCATTTTGGGAGAAATTATATGATATGTGAAACTTACATGAGTTATTTGTAAAAACAAAGCACTTTGACCTTGAATTGGGTGGCTCCTTATAGCAAGACTAGACGCAGGAACACTATATTTTTCACTTTTAGACAATTGATTACTAGTTAAAAACCTAGTCTCAAAGGTGCAGTAGTGAACAAAACTCTTGTCTATTCATTCATTGTGAAACATTGGCAATAGGATTGACTTCATTGTTTAAACCTTAAACATTGGACATGTGATAATTGGTTAGCAATTGATTCTAGTGGGAAGCTCAAATTATGTCACGCTTGATTTGGGACATGTGGCAATTACTTATTTGCCAAATATGACCTTGACACATGGCAAGTATTTGTTTGCCAAATACAACCGTAGATACATGCATTAGATCCATAATCATAGGCATGATGAGCTTTGGTTTTCTTTTTTCTTTTATTTTTTCCCAGATCTTTGCTATTGCACATTGATGGGAACAACTTTTCAGAAATCATTTTCAAATATAGCAAACAATCGGAATGTGGTGACTAACTGGCGTTTAAAATGTGTTTAGACATGGCGATTTTTATTTTAAAAAATTGTTGAAAAATAGAATTTTTTTTCATGAAATCAAGGGAATAAGCAACAAAATACTCCATTTCATTATTTTTTGCCACTAATGTGAAAATTCACCACAAAAGAAGGGAAAGAAAAAAATAATGATAATGACAAGGTCATGGGAAGTCCTATACATGAGGGCAAGACCATAAGGAATGTGAAAGTCATGCCATGTTGAAAGAGATGTTAAGGTTGCATATTCAAAACTATTGTTGGGCATTAGAATCATAGGAAGAAGGGTTGTCAAGTAAGCACTTTGTGTAATGACATGAAGATAGAACTATGGCCCTCCTTCAGAAATTGTCCCACTGGCCTGCAAAAGCTCTCACTAATTTTTGTAGACTTGTCAACTATGAGTACATTAAGGTTGTCATTCTTCCAGAGGACTTAGAGTAAAGTTATTTCCAAATTTGAGAAAATGATACGTGTTGGCAGCTTATTTTACTTGCCATCAGATTTTTTTTTGATTTCACAAAAGTAGTGAATTTTTGCTGATGGAACAGATTTTACACAGAAGAAAGCATGTTCTTCCAAGTTTTTCTCAAATGTCCTTCACACCATAAAGTTATCCGTAATATCACCCTCTCTTTCACCCACTATTGCTTCTGCTTTCACCCCTTATCCCCTCTTTCAGTGGTAGCCGCAAAGTAAGTTTTTTTATTAAATCTCAGTATGAAATGATGAAACGCAGAATTTAATGCACAGGGTTCGAGAATAATTATAATAGTTGTGTACGTAGGAGCAGTGAAAGTATATGTTGCAGCACTGGAGGCGCTTAGGAAAAAGGAAAGAGGGGATGAAACTCAGTTTACCACCAAAATTGGTGGAAAAACTAGTTTGGGTTCCAATTATTTTGTTTTGTAAAATTTCATTCCCAGTTAGGCATTTGATGCCCTATTTTGTCGAAACTGGCCGTTCTCGCCCTCTAATCGACTGACTTTACGGATAACTTTAATAGCCAAGACTCCTCACAAAAAATAAGGGAAAAAAATCACTGTGACTTTTTTTTTTTTTCCCAATCTAGTGATATTGCTCAAGTGGCAATCATGCTTAAGTATATTTAGCCATATATGGCGATATAAAAAATATGAAAGTAAAAAATCTTAAGCACCCTTTCATATGGTAGGTAATTGTGGCGATATCAAAAAGCAGGGAATCTCAGACAGGATTGGGGGCGACGTGAATCCATACACTATGTCTCCACCATTTTAGGGTGACAATAAAGGCTTCATTTACATTGCAACCCTAAAATCCCTTTATTACAATCCCTAAATTACAGGGACTGAGGTGTAACTTGTAACCAGTCTAGCCACTGGAATGGCCTTGATGATGCTTGAGATTAGTGTGCTACCTATTGAACTTCCATTTTAATAGACCCCTGAATTAAAAAGATTTGTTTCCACCAAACCTCTTGGAGAGGGCATGGGCTCTAAATAAAACCAAAATGCAAAACTCAACAACCTAGGGCTAATGAAAGTTGGGAACATAAGAGTACTCATTTGGTGGAGAGTGCAACCATGCATAGAATCTGCTAGTAACTAATGAGAGGGGGGGGGGACGGGGGGTGTGGGGAAAGCAAGCCCAAATAACTTCTACATGGCCATTTCCCCCTTTCTAGGGTCACCAACATCCTTGAATAATTATGGACTTGACTTTCCTATTCTCTGAGCCACAAGTGTTTGAGCAACCAATTAAAAGTGGCCACATGCTTAGAAAATACAATGGCTCCTACATTGTCAAAAAAATAACAAAGTATTAAATTCTTGTTGACACAACCAAATTTTAATTGTGTGTGGGAGCATCCCCCACCAGTGTTCTGCGACCCTGCATATCACATTGCAATTGGTGTATCCTGATCGAGTCTATAAGTTAGTCACAAATGCATTAGGCCATAACTACGAGACAATGAGGAAAGCTACTTGCTGACAAAACTAAGAGAGCCTATGGACACTCAAAAGAGGTCATTTTGTAAAGCAAGCTCGCCTGTATATATCAACTATTTGTAGTTGCCTGGCACTTGACTGAAGTAGCCAGCTGCTCAATTATGCATAAAATTTCTTAAGGGTCTTGCAACTTTCTCTTACAAATTATCAGGCCTGCCAGCTCTACCCTGACCTAGCACTGCACTGCCTGAGAAATGCTTGTGTGTTTTCCTAAGTCAATCTCTAATATAACTGATCTAGAGCCAACAACATCTCTGACTTTGGTAACTCAATGTAGAATAGAACAAAATGTAGCCCTTCCTGAAGAGCGAACTTGTTTACGCATAGAAGATAACCTAGACCCCATAGTGACAAATTGTCATACTATGTACTGTAGTATATCTCTACTCTACATCAAAGTTTCCTATGAAGTAGTGATTAGAAGAAGTCAATGCTGTGTAATGAGTAAAGGGTCTCGTAGAAAAACAAGTATCAAAATCAGATTTGGTTTTTAAGAGAAAAACAGTGGCTATGGTATGTTAGAGATACACTGCACAGCATTGAGTCTCTGGATTGCTTCAAATCGAAACCACAGCCACTAAATGTGACAAGAGAGAGAGAGAGAGAAATGAACTGGACTTGGTTTCATAGAAAGGGCATTGATGAAGAAGTGGATAGAACAAGAGGCAGTAAAACTCTTATAGATTGGTGTTCCATTGCTTCAGCCTTATCTCAAATTTAGCAAATTTAGGATCATTAATCATCATGTTTGCAAATTTTTGTCAGCTAGGAGGAGATGATTGAATGAGAGGAGGGATAAAAATTGATTTTTCTTTTTCTAGTTTTGTATTCAACAGATAACTATTAACCTCCTCTTGCAGTGCAATTTGTAAATTACAACATCTTTGGGTTTAATATATTGGGCGGGTTGCTTCAGAGTTCATCAAATTCCAACCCACAAGTACCCATATTACTAAATCCCAGTTTTCAGATTCAACTTTATTCTCAATCAATTTTCAGTTTTCAGTAAATATCAAGAACAATCCTTCTTGGCGATTGAAGGACATGGGTGTGCACTGGAAAGTTCACTCGGGAGATTATACCACTAATGAACTTTGTGCCACAAAAGACAAGTTCACTATTAGTCTTGGAGAGCATTTTTGAACTTTGATATTGTAAATATATAGTCATTAGGAAAAATCACAATTAGAATATTCCAATAGTGGTCTCCCTAGGGAGGATCCACCAATAAGTTTTCCATTTTAATTAGATTGAATTACTTTACCGTAAGGTCAGTTTTTTCATTAAATATTTCTTAAAATTATGAAAAAAAATTTGTGCACCTAAGTTGCTAAGAAAAGCATCATAATTATTGCAGGCTACAAATCTGAATAATTTCACTCATCATATAACAGTATTATTATGTTAGATAATGTTCACCTTGTGCTTACCCTTAAAAAGTTGTGTTATACACAATGGCCCTGCCATTAATTTAATATCAACAATTGATATTGTATGATAAATTGGTCATAGCTAGAGGAAAAATACAAAATAAATCTATTTTAATGTACATCATCAAGTTGTTGTAAAAGAAAATTTGTCATGTATTTTTTTCATTTTTTAACATCACATAGGTTGTGAGAAAGCTAAAAGGCATCTCACATTAAATGATGGCATGTTCTAGGAACCTATCTAAACATTTAAAAAAATTGTTACCAAACCAAAACCATTAGGGAAATGTTCCAACATGATTTTCAATTTTTTGCAAATCTAATTACTTTTTTCTCCCCCCCCAAAAAAAGTGATCAAATATTCCATTTTCATATTTATTTTTCATATTTGTGCAAAATTTCAAACCAAAAAAAAAAGACTGGTCATAACATGTGTATTTGAACATTTTCAATCACATTGTCACATTTGGAAATAATTACCCGAATTTTTGCATATGATGGGTGGCATAACTATTTTTGAAAAAAATAATTTTTCATATTTAATATTGTGGATTATGGATTGGTGACAAAGTCACTTCGGGCTGGGTGCACCTCATGCACATTTGAGGAGGTGGAAGAGAAAACAAATTGTCAAAAGATGAATATGATTTTTTTTCAACCAAATTAGGATGAATCACCTCACCTAGTTTCTAGGGGGCAAAATCCCTTGAAGCGACTGTACTCTATAATGATTCTCAACACAATATTTGTGCTTTACAAGGCAGGGCCAACAAAACAATGTGAGGACCAAAGACAACTCCAGATGATTGAGTTGTGTGTGAAGGGGTAACTAGTAAGTAAGAGGCATTTTTGGAGCTGACAGGATGGTCTTGTTTTCTTAGCAACTGGTGGTGTATCAGTTTCATGTGATGGGTGCAGTCAGATTCTAGTGATGAATTGTTGTCTTTGCATTTAAACTTTGGAAGAAATCCATGTGGAATTTACGGGCGACTTTCAATGAGGGTCCAAGGTCCAGGGACAAATGAATTCAACCAATCTTATTGGTCGAAAGCTTTAAATTGGTCCCAAGGCCTTTAGACAAGGGTCCAAGACCAAAAAGTGGCAAATTGAGGCTGAACCTACGTGGCACCTGTTTTGGAGGGAAAACTCAATTGGTTGGTTTGGCCCAAAAAACAGTGCTAAAAGGAGAGCTTCTGATTTGGAGAACCAAGAATCAGGCTAGGGACCAAGGTACAGTCCAACTCAAGGATTCAATTTGCTTCAAATCAGTTCAAATTGGTTCCTAGGAAATTGAACCCTGTACACACTCATCTAAAGTGGGCCCAAGAGTGAAAATTTGGATAGAAGAGTTGCAAATTGGTTATATTCTGGTACTGTGTCTATCTTTGTGATGTTAGGTTGTAATTGGTCCTGAATTCACTGGATGCCTCAAACCCACCAAGGAGAGTTCAATGGTCATGAGGAACAAGAATATGTAGATGTGCAGATGTGCAGGCAATTGGACATGAAGACAGCCCTAGGAGTCCCCTTCTCTGATACTTTCCCTGTATGGATTTGCCAGGTTCTCTTCATTATTCAAGCATTGTGAAATTCTTTGCAAAGGTGGTAATATTAAGAAAAGAACAAGACAAATGATCCAATATAGAAAAAAGGTTGTTTTTATTAAGAATGAATATAAATTTACATTGATTTCTCAAATATATGTATGAAGGGGTTTGGCCATGAAAAGGTGACTCTTAGGGTCCTAGCAACTGTCTTAGAGTATGTTCCACATAAATGAAAATAGGATTAAGGCTTAAAGCAGTTCAATGAATGAAGCAAAGTTTCCTTTTGTATTTCCTACACCCGTTAAGTTGAGCTTCATTAAGAATTAATATCCAGAACTAATGTCCACAAAAGCAGGAAGGCCAAAATGGAACACACCAAATTCATGCTTTGGTCTAGTTAAAACTTGGTGAGGAAATCTGCAAGCATCTCTATAGTTCTACAATAAATAAGTTGAAGTGTCTTTTGATTCACAAGTCTTAATTCTTGTGAAAATCCCCACACAACAAGATGAGCTTTGCATTTCAATATCAAAATTATATTTCTTTTGAAGAATCTATTTACAACTAACTACTGTCTTATTAGAAGGTAGGTTATCTAATTTCCAAGTTTTCTTTTCAAGAAAAGATCCGGATTAATCATCAAATGCATCTTTCCAATCAGTAGCATTTGGTAATTTTTTTTTAAAAAAAAGACTATTTTTGGCTCATTTATTTCAGTGAAAAATCATAAATGAACCTAAGCACATTTTCATATTTTGGACTTGGTTTCCTAATCTATGTTGAACATTGAACATGGTTTGCTTGTTTTTTCATGAAGACCAAACTTAGGAGGGAATTCCAAAGTTTAGCATAAAAACTTTGAGCCTCATGTATTGACATGGGTCTTGTAGGAATTGTGGATGTTCCTACTAGGGCATTGATAATCACTAAAGCAATTGATAATTGAAGAGGGACCACATTTGGCTCTTCACCTTCATTATTCAAAAGCATCAAATCTTCCTTTTTGAGCTCTCCAATGTGACATTGATAGGTGGTGGGTTCATTATTTTTCCCCCCTTCTTTTGAAATTAAGGCTAATTCATTGAAAATGCCATCTTGACCAAAAAAAAACTTCTTGTGTTAACTTGTCAAACAACCTATGTGTTCTATAGCCTTCAATTTCCCCATAACCAAGGAAAACATATATAGTTGATTTTAAATCTAGTTTATGGTGTAATTCTAGTGGTATGCGGGCATAGGCTGGACAACAAATATTTTAAAAATATTTACATCTAGTGTAATATTGTACATGTTTCATGTGATGTAATGTTATTGAGGGTTAAGGTGAGGGTATGATTTTGGACAAAACAAATCATAACATGTTTCCCCCCAAAAAGTTAAAAAGTCTTACATGCATGAACATAGACCAAGCATTTTTAATCGAAGTCTAATTTTTGCACTTCATACATAATCATGCTCTATAGTGTTAAACACATTGGATTGCTTTAAAATGTCATTAACTTCACAAAATTCTTTGAATTGATGACTACAAACTCATCTCCATTCCTTTATTCATTTCCTTCATGATGCTACGAGATTTTGAACTATGTAACAACATGAGCCTTGCTTGAAATTATGTTATCTTCCATAGAAAATGTAGGATGTGTTTTTGCCAAATATTGTTGCCAATCATATTTTGATTTTTTTGGTGAATCAATCCCATTGTCATGCTAGTATTTGGTTTAACTTTAGTGACTATTCCAATATACTTGCAATTTAAGGTGTTTAAAATTCAGCTTGATGGGAAATTATTGGGATCAATAGATAAACATTATGAACAGAGGGTTATAGATCAAGTGAGGGTTGTAATAGATCCAATGGTCACAACACCAAATGATGATACACACACTCTCAAGAAGGTATGTACTTCAGTGAATTGAATTACCAAATTCATTAATATTGAGCTTTGGTCTTTTCCATCTAAATTTAATAAAAGGATATTGATGGAAAAGTTGATGGGGAGTGATAAGCATATGCCCCATAACTCACATTATTACCTCCCTCTCACTAAAGCAAAGGTTCAATATGCCCAAGAGACAATGGGATTTAAAAGTTTCTAGTTCATCACAATGGGCACTTTTAACCCAACTTGATGATTTGATGTCCTTGATGAAACAATTGTTTTTTGTGTTGTGGATCGATGGAAGAATGAGAGAATGGTTTCTCCAAATAAGAGTGATGTCACAAAAAAAAATGAATTGCTTGTAAGGTGTATGAAAAACATATGTTGCTTGAAAAATGTAAGAATGGATTTTCTTTTTGTTCCAATCCTAGCTTATAAACCTAAATATTGTGTAAGGAACTAAAACTTACATAGATTGAAGATTTTTCCTTCAATGTTAGTTTATTGAAAAAATATAATATTGAATGGTTTCATTGCAAATATGAAATATATATAATGTTTACACCCTTATACTTGTAATGCATCCTAATGGTTTGAAAATATTATTTGAACAATAGTATTTTAAATTTAATGTTTTAAGTGTTTTTGCATACTTGAAAGAATAATTTGCATATGGAAAGATTATAACTGTCTAATTAATGCCAATGATTAAATAAGGTCTTTTTTATTGTCTAATTGAATAGGTTTTATGTTGTTGTTCACTTGGATGTATTATGTGTTCCATTCACATCATTTTCAAAATAGGATATCTACAAAGTTTCCCAAATGTTTGTACACCCTAGGACTTGTAATAATAGACTTAATAATGATTTGGAAATAAATATATATGTTGAATTCATTCAAATTTTATGTTCTTGTGCTTGCAAGTTGCAGGCATATAAAAATAGTTTGCATTGTAAATTTATATGTGTCTAATTACCTTCCTATTGATTTACACACATCATATTATTTACAATCTCTGAGATTTGGACATGTTATTGTTCACTTGGAAGTATTATGATGAAAATTAGTAGTTTATGTAATTAATTAATTTTTTTGGTGTTCAATTACATGTTTGAACATATGACATTGTGTTCTTGTCATGGTAGGCTCAAGATTTTGTGATTAAGTCAAAAGTACTTTATGTAATTACTTACATTGTTTGTTGTTGAACAACACATTGTTTTCAAGAACATGATATGACATTGTGCTCTTACGACTTCAACATCAACATTCTATAATCATTATCAAAGGTATTTTATGTAGTTTGTTATTTTTGTTGTTGTTAAATGGGTCATGTACTAATTATGCGTTTTTGGTTACAAACTACATTCTTATTAAGAGTTCAAGCAATCCACCTTGAATGCAAAGTTAAACAACAAGCCTTCTAAAATTTGAAGCCTTATTTTGTGAAATCTTTCAAAGATCATACTATATATTGTTGTACATATCATGTGGAACTCAATTTGTTGAAAGGTGGTCTAAATAATATGAGAGATCCAAAGAAGGGGATACATGCAAAATTAAGGCATCAATGCCATATGTTTGTTTTGCTTTTGGTGAGAAAACAAATGGCATTTGTTCAACTCATGGAAAAGTTTACAAAGGTATTATCCAATTATGGTAGGATTGTGTATGTTAGAAATCAAAGGTTTAACAATGACATAAGCATGAATGCTTGTTGGATGAGTGTCAAAATTATGGGGTCAAACTATAATTGCCTTTATTTCCTAATGAAGTGGTTAATAATGTAGAATACATAATGTCACATCATTGGATAGACAAATATGGATAAAAATGAAATGAATCAAAGAATTTTTCAAGGAAACTTGTACAATGGAATTCTTCATGTACTTGAAACCTAAACCACAAAACTTTATTAGACACAATTTTGTAATTTGTTGGCAATATATTCAATGTATTTTGGCCATGTTAGATCCACCTAAAAATATTATTTCACATTGATTTTGTTGAAAATTATAGCTTTCAAATTAAAAATGAATCCAATCAATGCACTAGCCTTAATTCTAAGTTACAATATTAGTCCACATTACATATAGGACTAACTTTAATTATAATGAAACCCATGTTTCACCCAAGTTAATTAAGGAATCACATTTTTATGTGAGTGACAACAAGGAGTACGACATGTTGTATGTGTAACATTGTTTAATATTATATTGGAATTGGCTTGTTAACCAAGCTTTCAGGCCTCGTGAGCATTGGGATTTATGATGCATTTGTTTTATGTATTGAGCTTAATATGTTGTGTGTTTATAAGAAAAAACATTCCCAAGAAAACAAATATCTTTGCAAAATAGAACTTTGAATACAATCATCATATATGCAAACCTTGCAAATGCCTCCCATGGCAAGAACCCATCAATGCAATTTCTTGGCAATATAATGTTGGCAAAGATAGGGCAAAATGCCCTTGGAAAAAAGACCAATCTTCGATAACATTGTGAACTTGTCCAACATTCTTTGGTATCCAATAGGGAAAGTGGTGAACTTTGAACTAGCCCCTAAAAAAGAAAATGTGTAAAGTAGAACAAACTTTAAAAAACACCGGGGCAAGGATGTAGTAGGTGAAGACATGCAAGAAAGGAGATTATTGGAAGGTTAGTTTTGTAATATAAATTCTTTCCATTGAGTTGCATTGATTCTTTATGTAAAATACATCTATAGCATAAAATTGCTATTGGACTTGATATAACCTTGGAAGGACACAATATGAACCTCACAAATTGAAAAACATAAAAGAAAAAATGAAAAGAATATAAAGATAACAAGATAAAATTGCAAAGGAATAACAACAAGCAAAACATAAATGTAAACACAACTAAAAAAATGTTGACGATGGAGTTGCAGAAGAAAATCAAGAAGGAAGAACCACTTGTGATGGAATTGTATGAAGACAAAGAAAAAATGAAAGGCTTTTATAGAGTTGCAAATGAACATTGAAAGGGATGGATTGCTAATTGAGTTGCAAAAGAACCAAAAAAAAGAAAAAAAACATGAATGGCACATTGAAAGAAACCAAGACCATCACAAAGGAAAAGCATAACGAGCATGAAAAAAAGTCAAGACCATCATGAAAGAAAATAAAATGAGCATGGAGAGAGTAAACAAAGTTGATATTTTTAAAAATGACATTAAAAAATGGTAAAAATGCTACCTACCTTTGTCATGATGGGATCTTGCATTACAAACTTATCAAGCTTCATAGGTTCATATAAATTTTGTGTGAAATCCGATTTTCATAAATATATACAAAACTTACATGAATTTCATGTTTTGATTAATATGAACAATATTTATATGTATTCAATATTTTAAATATTTAGACATATGAAAAAATATTTTTGAATAGCATAGGTGAATGGTCATGTATAATACACAAAAATCACATAATTTTATGTAAAATTACATTATGATAAACTGCATGAATTTAGTTAAAATGCAAATTGTATGTACTTCACATCAAGAGGGCATTGTTTCCAAATGGTTTCACCTTGGTTCAAGTGCTCAAGGCATGTGCAAGTTTACTAACACTTGAAAAACGAAGGCATGTCCACTAGCAGATTATCCAAAATGGGTGTGAATTGGATGTCTTTGTGAGTAATAGTTTAGTTGACATGTATGCCAATGTGGAAGCATTGGGGATGCAATGCACCAAGAGTCTTTAATAGGATGTGCTAACTTATTGTGGTCTCTTGGAGTGCTACAATCATGGGACATGTGAAATGTGGGCAACAGAAGGAGGCATCTGAACTCTATCAACAAATTCAACTTGAATGTGTGCAGCCAGATCCTGTTACCTTTGTGGTGGTGCTGAATGCATGTGCTAGTATAGTGGCACTTAAAGAGGGTTGGTGTACCCACAATTAGATTTTTTGAAGTGGTTTGAGTCAAATTTGTTTGTAGGCAATAGTCTTATTGACATGCAGGCTAAATGTGGGAGCATAGATGATGCTTGGATGGTTTTCAACTAGATGTGCACATGTGATGTGGTCTCATCGAATATCATGATTCTTGGGCATGCAAAATGTGGGCAATGGCAAGAGGCATTAGCAAATTTGGATTAACAAATGCAACCAGAAGGGATCAAGCCAGACCCTGTCACTTTTGTTGGGATCTTGAAAGCATGCACTAGTGTAGCAGGAATTGAAGAGGGTGAATGTGTTCATATACAGATCATTCAGAGCGGTTGTAAGTCTGATGTTTCTGTTGCTATTACCCTGATTGACATGTATCTGAAATGTGGGAGCATAGGTGATGCCCAGAATCTGTTTGAAAATATGTTCACATTTGATGTCATCTTGTTGAATGTGGTGCTTTTTGGATATTTGAAATGTGGGCAAGGGCAGAAGGCATTAGCATTGTCTCGACAAATGCAACAGGAAGGGGTGCAGCCCGAAGGTGTCACTTTCATCGAGTTCCTGAATGTGTGTGGCAGTGCTGTGGTACTTGAAGATGGAAAGCATATTCATGAACAGATAAAGCCATTCTGATGTTTACATGGGTAGTAGCCTCATTGACATGTACACCAAATGTGGGAATGTTGAAGATGCAGAGAAAGTGTTCAAGAGGATGCCCAAAGGGAATATGGTTGCCTGGAGTGCTATGATTCAGGCACATGTGAAATGTGTGCAAGGACAAAAGGCAGCAGCATGGTCTCAACAAATGCAAAGGGAAGGGGTGGAGCCAGACCCTGCCATATTTGTGGCAGTCCTGAATGCATGTGCCATGTAGCAGCACTTAGAGGCCAGGCATATTGGGGAACAGATTATTCAAAGGGGTTAGCCATCTGATGTCTTTGTGATCACTAGCCTACTTGATATGTATTCTAAATGTGGGAGCATTGCGGATCTGCAGAGAATGTTCAATAGGATGCCTTCACAACATGTGGTTTGCTGCTATGCTTGGTGGCTGTGCAATGCATGGGCATGCTAAGGATGCTCTTGGACATTTTGGATGGATGTGTGAAGAAGGTATACAGAAAACTGACATCACATTCATGTCTCTTCTGTTGGCTTGTAGTGATGCAGGCCTAGTGCATGAAGGCCTGCACTACTTTGAATCCACAAGTTCAGTTTACAGAATTTCTGCAACACTGGAGCACTACACCTGCATGGTTGACCTCCTTGACTGGGCTGGCTATGTGCATGCAATGAATTTGATCAAGATGATGTCCTGATGCTTCTGTTCGGAGGGCCTTGCTTGGTACTTGTGGAGTTCATAATGATTTGGAGATGAGAGGATACATTGCAAAAAAAACGTTTTTGGACCCTTGAAATGCTGTGGTGTATGTTACTATTGATACCTATCTTGGTGCTGGGTTTTGGGACATCATTGCTACAGTTGGAGATGAAAGCAAAGAAACAGGCAGGGTGCACCCAAGGATTAAGGTGAGCACCTTCACAGTAGATGACCAGCAACATCTTCACATGAGTGAAATCCATTCAGATGTAAAGAGATCGTTCAAGCAGATGAGTGTTGCAGAATAGGTGCCAGATTCCAAGCTTCAAGTAGCCTCTTTAAACATAAGACTTGACTAACATTACTTTGCTAGCAAGAGGTATTGTTGACTTCATGACATTAGTTGAAGTGCATGACAACACTTTGAGCTCTTCATCCCTGTCTATTTTTGATTTGTTATGAACAAGTTTCCAAAGGAACTTTGAACATGGGCTAGACACTGTGCCAAATTTTCATACACCATTCTGCAATTGCTTTTCTAAGTTTCATACAGAAGTCTGCTTAAGTCTCTTCAAATCTAGAATCAAGAGGACAACAATCTGATAAGAACACATCAATATTGAAGGAAGAGTAGAACGAAACTTTTCTTCAACTGTGGTGAAGGAATCTCTGGCTTGTGCACTGACATGAGAAACTTGAAACTGTAGTATCTGTGGAGTCTGGAAACCAGAGAATCAGCTACCTGAACTTTGTGAAGTGTATGCCATCATCCTCATTCTTGAGCTCCCAGCTGGAATCTCAAACCTTATGTGATTGACAGGGTAGTCATTGTTATAGCATTCACAGCTCACTTCAAACACTTGGGAGCCTTTAATGATCCTGAACATGAGGTTGAGGATCAGATATTCCTCAATCCCAAGCTCACTCAGTTCTTTCTGACTACGCTCTTCTTCTGTTTGCCCTTGTGGCTGGCACAACAGCTCACATCTCATTTGAATGTCCTCTGATCTGTGTTTGTGGTGCAAGATCATTTCCATCTGGCCTGGTAATAGGACTCCCATGTCTTAATCATATGTTTTGAGTGCATGCTTATGTTGAAGATGGTGTGGTTGCTTGACTTGGCCTCCACCTGTGAAAACTAAGTGCTCAGTCATCTGTCCCAGACATTTGCTATACATAATTAGTGATGTCCCAAACTGATTTGGAAGGGTGCATGTGGTTGAACTTGGACATGATTTCTTTTCAGTATTTGATTCACTCAGAAATTAATTGGGTTGCCTTGAGAATCATTGTGGTAACTCCCTATGAGGACAAACCAACCGAGCCCCTAACAGTTGATTTACCAGAGATGAAAAGATTAACAGATTGGCACCCTAACTTGAGCTGAAAGACAGGTATACAAGTTTCAAATTCACTATTGAAAGGTACAGAGCTGCTAAATTCCTTTCAGCTCGGTTGTCTTCAAAGTTGCTAATTTAGTTTTTTATTTTCCATTTGCCTTGCCTTGATAGCAAAGCTTTTTGTTTCTGCAACAGATACACTGATGCATTCTTCTTTGCAGAACAATCCATAAGAGTAACTACCCAGGGTCCCTATACTGTGTTCTAGAAATTGGAAAAGTAGATTGTTGGGTAGTATGAAGTCAGAAGACAGTTGGTGATCATTTGTTCCAAAGATCCATTCCCAGTCTATCTGTCCATGTCATTGCAATGCTGGAGTGGTCGGGTTTTATCAGGGACAAAGTCATTGAGTGGACCTGATGCCAGCCCTCTACCAAAACTAGAAAAGATCACCACTGGAGCTTAGATGGACTGACACTCATTGTAACTAAAAGATCACCACTGGAGCTTAGATGAGGCTGACACTCATTGCAACTAAGGTAAACCATTCCAAGCCATTCCAAGCCTCAGTCACCAGCCTCAACTTATTGAAGGGAGTTTACAAATACACAGCTGGAGAGGATGGGTTTTTGGCTGGGCTGGGGGAGGTTGGGGTTCATTAGGGACACAACACAGCTGCAGAGTGGACCCTATCATCCCCAAACTAGACAGAACCTCCACCGAAGCTCACATGGCTGCACAATCATTGCAATTTGCCACCAAGGTGAAGAAATTTTCAATACTCACTCACTCACTCACTCACTCACCAGCCTCAACTTCTTCCACACATCCTCGTCATCCTTGTGCTGTAAATATGCTAAGTTGCTTTACAAGAAAAAGAAATGGGTGGGAAAGAGAGAGAAGAGACAGGAAGAGAGAGTCATGGTGATTTTTGCTAACTTATTTGGATTAAAAAATTTGGATCTTCAGTTCTAATTTGGAAAACACATGAAATTTCATTCACACCCTTTCAATCTTTTAGTGAAAAGATTGCAAATCTAGTGCAAGGAAACAAATTGTTTCTATATGTAACTCACAAAGCACTCCTAATATATACTAATGTCCTAGTGTATTTGGAGGTCACCTTACATTTATGAATATCCCTCTTAGAAAATAGCAGGGATATTACACTTATCACTACTTGAGATTGGGGGTAAAAAGCCCTTTTCTACTCTTAAGGAGTAGGCCAAAGAACTAAGAGCTCTCCTCCCCCTTGTTTGTCTTGAGATCTACTTATGTTTAGGTTCATGGTAACCTAACCAAAAGCCTTATGATGGGTTAAAGCCCGGGGTTGGGTGACATTCCCAAAATGTGGGGCTGGACAACAATTTTGGTAACACCCACCCCGGCCCCCCTACCTCCTCTCCCTTCCTTGGAGCTTTCCATTACACATGACCTTTAATGTCCTTTATTTTGGTGTAGCTGGCAAACACAACAAGTGCCTAAAAGTGCCATACAAATAAATGCCAATAAATATTTTTGGTGAAACAGGCCACATCAAAGCTGAACTTATTCATGAAAACATTCATAAATGTACTTGTTTATGAAAGGTCCTCCCCTTTCCTTTTTTTATATGCTTCTCACGACAGGAGTGGGTTTGGGAACTTGATGTTCCCCTTGTGGTTCACCCTCTTAGGTGGTTTTTTTTTTTGTCTTCTTTGACGTGGGTGATTCCATTTTGTTCCTTGTATTCCCCCCTTCTTTTGATGCTTTGGTTTATTTGTGATTGGCAGGGTTTCATCATCAACACTTGTTACTCCATACCATTTTGGTGGGAATTGAAACCCTAATAACTATGTACAAATTGATTGAATTGGTTGTGATTACCACTTGTACCCTGTCACTCCTACATAAACCCTAAACTCATATTACAAAATGATCATCTGATTTTTTTGTTGCAAAATTTTGCCATTTCTTGAAATTGTTCTTCAGAAAAGCTTGGAAAAAGCTGTTTTTTAAAGCATAAAATTCATTTTTCTTGAAAGAGTTTGCTACTTTTTCCAAATCAAAAAATTGTAAAAAATCACAATTTCCTAAGCGAGGCTCAAGTTAAGTACAGCCAATTTTTATATTTATTACTTTTTCAGGTACCCAGGGGGCCCAGGGGATTGGGAAACAGAACCACATACCCTAACCTAGGGTCAGCTCCCACATTGGCAAAACCAATTGGTTTTTTTCAAAAAAATGAATTCTTAATTTTGATTTTGATTTTTTTTCATGATCTACTATAATATTGTGATATGAGTAGTGAAATTATTCAGAGTGTAGCCTATGATAATTATGATAATTTTTTTTATTTTTCCCAATCTTAGTTAACTTCATATTTCCACAAATTTTCATTACTATTTTGACGATTGTTTAATGACGAAACTGACCTTAGGGTAAGGTAGTATTGTTATCACGCACCTGGGTTGATGAAAAAGTTGAAAAATGCAAAAGAACAAGTCACAACCTACTCCCTTACCTAGTTAGCAATTACATGACACCAATATTGACCAATGAAAATATTGCAACAAATGTAAGTATAATTGCAAAAAACTTGTTGACAACTATTTTATTTTGTATATGATCCTCAGATGAGGATATTGCGCTAGCCTTGAATTCGAGTATTGTAATTGCATTTGGTTCCATTGGTTTCAATCTTTCGCCTCCATTTTACATGATGTACTTAATTTAATTCAGCAATAGGTTTAAAAATTTAATGATATATCTAATTTAATTAAGTAATAGAAAGTAGATTTAGGATTAGGGAGACAACAAACATTTATGATGTTTTGTATTTTTCACTATTAATTAAAATTAACCTTAGGTTGAATTTTGGAAGAAAATTTCCAATGGTTCAAATGCATTGTGGACTTAATCAACCCAACATGTAAGTATTATAGGCATGGCAATGTTCCATCTGTGGGTATTCGTTGCTTTAGACATTTGGACATTGTTGATTAGAGTTTGTAGTCAAAATGGGGATATTGCAATCAACCTTCTATTTAAATGTGAGGTACCCTTAGTTAATTTTCAGATGTACCCTGCATGTAGGTATTGGATGCAAGGGTTTGAATGGCTTATGTAATTTTATTTTATTTTAATTATTTTTTAAAAAATGATTTTTCTTCTTCTTTTAATTGATTTTTTTCTATTTCTACTTCTCAATAATTTTTTCTTTTTATTTTCCTTCTTGTCTTTTCCCCCAACACTGTAGATGCATATTGTGTGCCTCACATGTGTGAATTGCATGAACCATCTGAAAATCTAATGGACATTTTATGGTTCCCATGTAGGTATTGCAAGGTATACCCCAAAAATCCAATGTGTATTGTTGTCTCACTTGCAAATATTGCAACCTAAACCTCAAAAAACCACATATGCAACATGGCTGACCTTGCAACACCTACATGTGAATAGCAAAACATGCTTTGGTTTTTTGGGGTTTAGGTTACCATATCTCAATGTGGGGGCAACAATACACATTGGTTTTTTGAGTCAATCTTGCAATAATCACATGGGAGCCATAAAATGTCCGCTGGGTTTTTGGACAATGCATGCAATACCTTTCAACCTCTTGAGCTTTTGCATCTATGCTACCCTGTCACTCCTGCATAAAAATACACAAAGGAGGATTCATACAAGCAACCAAAAAAATTCAAAAATTAGAAGATTTAATTTAATTTTTTTTTCCCCTTGCTTTTCGTTTATTTTTTTAATTTAGTTTTCTGGTTTTGTTTATGTTCATCTCTATCCTCTTTTCACAAACCAACAAAAGAAAAAAGAAAAAAAATAAAGGAAATGAGAAAGAGAAGGAAAAAAAATTTCTTCTTATTCTTTTTTCTTTTGTTATTTCTCCATCATCATAAACCAAATAAAAAAAGTCAAAGAAAAAACAAAGGGGATGTTTTTCCTTCTTCATAAACCAAAAAAAAAAGGGGTATGGGGGTACCTTTCTGCTTCTTTTACAACCGCTTTTTTTACTTACAAACCAACTAAAAAATCAAGAAAAAGAAAAGGGGAAGAAATGTTGTTTCTTCTTCTTCGGCCCGTTTCACACTAGGAGTCAGGGCCAAAAAAACCTTGGGATCAACTTCGAGCATTTTTGAGTTGCAAATTGGCCCCCAAGTTACTCATAAATGCTAGAACATTGATGTCAGAATATTAATAAATGCTGAAACATTGGCCCCAGGGGTTGCAAATCGGCCTCTCAAATTTGATGGCATCCTTTTTCCAGCCTTGGGGCCAATACAAGGCCATAAAGTTCAGCATTTATTAGTACTTGGTGCAGATTGAAAAGTTTTTTTTCTATTTCAGCCTTGACTCCTAGCGTAAAGCGGGCCTCTTATTCTTCTTCTCATAAACCTCAAAAAAAAAGAAAAACAGGAAGGGCTACCGGTCTTCTTCTTAATTAGTTACTTATTCTTGTTCATAAACCAAACCAAAAAAAAAGTTTCAAAACACAAAAGGACATGCATGAAAAGAAGAAAAAATTGTTTATGCTTCTTTTTCATCATCTCAAACCTAAAAAAAAATCCCAAAAACTAATGAAAAGGGAAAGTTTATTTTATGGCTACAATTTTTATTTTTTTGGCAAGCCAACTCGACAAGGAAAAAAGAAAAGAAAAAAGAAGAAGTCACTTCTCTTTATGTGTCTCTTTCTTCTTCATAAACCAATTGAAATATATATATATATATAAAAGGGGAAGGGGAAAAAGAAACTATTTCATCTCCAAGGTCTTTTCCCGTAATGTTTAACTTGGTCACTTTTTGATTTGGCTTCTCATTTTCCTCTTCTTAGTGATTTTTGTTACATGTTGGATGACATTAAAGTTTTGGGCATCCCGTTTGTGTTTGCTTCTTTTTGTGCAAGATACATTAAAGGAAGATGTTTGTCATGCATAAGTGCTTTTAAAGGATGTTTAAGTTATTTTTCGGATGCTCTTTTGGTGTTTTGTTTAAAAACTTTTTTATTTGTTTCATTTTTTTTTTTTAATCAAGTCTTTTGGCATCAGCTTGTCTCTTTCAACTTGATCTTCCTCCAAGTTTTTTAATTGCCTTTAGGCCCGATTAATGCATTGACAAGTTTTTCTCTCAATCTTTCATTGGAGATCAGTTTCGTTTTCATAGAATTCATTGTGCCAATGGGTTGTCTAGTGAATTGAACATTTATTACACCTATCATTGTTGCTAGATCCCTATTAGATCATCACTAGTTGTTATTGGAAGCAATAGGTGCTAGCAATTCCAATCCACTCCTTTTCCAAGCCCATTTGAAGTTGGTGGAGGAGCTCTTTCCCTAGATGTATTGACATTTGTTCCTTTTTTCATGCAATTTGTTGAAAAGGGGATTAGATTGACTTCACGAAAACATTTCAAGTGAATGGCACACCCATTCTTTCTCCAATATCATCTCTAACATGATTTTTTATTCACATTATGCACATTTGAAATCTTGTGTGTGCCCAAGGAAAGGTGCTTGACTTTTTACTTGTTTAATCATTTCATCTTTTTGCCTACCTTTTAATGTTTTTCTTTTATATTACACACTAAATTGGGTTCTCTCATTTGTTAGCTCTTAGGGTAGACTCATTGTATTTGTCGCTAACCTTTAAATCTTGCAGGGATTCAAGGAGGACACTAATAAAAATAAAATAAAATACATGATTAAAAATATAACGTGTAATATATTGGTTGTTGGGTAAAAATTATCAATTAATTAGTTTTAAAATAGGATATATTTTATTCAAATAATCAATTTCATTATAATATAAGATATGTAATAATTTGAAATAATGGATTATAATTAATATAAGGTGATTTTAATATGTATATATTAAAAAATTAAATAATAATAAAATAATAATAAAATAAGTTGGACAATTATCTAACACCTTTTTAAAATATCATTTGACCCACGTAGATCCTAAACTTTACACTAAATATCCCTTTGAAGTAGGGATCCACTTTTGTGGTTGCTACCATGGTGGGGAATGGACTACATCCCATGATGCAATTTGAAATGCTTTGGCTTTCATTGAAAAAAATGCAAAGTTTCATGTTTTGCATGAACCAACCCATGTCCTTCCATCCCCTTTCATTAAGTCTTTTCATTGACGAGTTAACATCATGTTATCAATTGTTGACATTAGCATTTTGACAAATGTGATCATCGCCAATCCCACCTGAATAAATTTGGTCTTTCAAGTTGTTTCATCTTGTGAGGTGGTGATTCAGGCGAAGAAATTTTTTTATCACAATTGGCATTGGACAAATACATTTTTTCCTCTTGCCATTGAGATTTTTGGGTGCTTACACTAACAAACAAACAAACAACTTTTTTCATCAATGTGCTAACATATGATATGATTAACAAATGGCACCAATAACCCTCCTTTGTTAGTTCTACATGCCTTCTATAGGCAAAGAATGTTAGTAGCCCTGCAAAAATGTAAGCCATTTTTATTTTGGAACGTGTCATCCTTACATGTGAGGGTTTTCCTAAGGTTACTACACTTTTAGGTTTTCTTCCCTTTCCCTCTTATATGCTTCCTGCAACTGGTTAAAGCTCTGGAACATAATTTGTTCCTTTGCCCATTTGTGACCTGCTTTGAATCTTTGCACTTCTAGTTTGAACTTGGGTCCTTTGTCTTTGTTCATCCTTTCCCCCTTTGTTGGGTGCTTTGTTTAATGAAGTTTACCGGGTTTCATCATTTCATCTTCTTTATCTGTTTTTTCTCCACAAATAGAAACATCAATATAAAAAAAGGGAAAAGAAAGGGGAGTGGGGTACTGTTCTAGCTACTGTTCCTTTTCCTAAGGCTTCTACTTTTCTAGTTGGTGCTTGTTCTTCTTATTGCAAACCAACAAAAACAAATTCAAAATTAAAAAAAGAGGGGAAATGGAAGAAGAAAAGGTGTAAAGGTGTTAAGCCATGTTGGAGCTTCAGGGATCGTGGGTCAAAGTTTGGGTGATGACAATAAAGGGGATGGAAAGTAGAGGTAAGAGGAATACGGAGATAGAGCTGAGAAAAATATTTATAGGCAGAATGGGTTTTTCTCAATTGGTGCTTTGGCAGGTGTGGAGCCACTTGGGCTTAAAGTTAGTCCCATGGAACTTGGTTGAAAAATAAGATTAAACAAGGGGTGTGTCACGCTGTGGCTTTGCCATTTACATTAAAAAGCATGTTAAGGCAAAAGAAGAATTACGGAAACTCGAATATTTCACCATGCAAAAATATAATCTTCAAAAAATCCTATAAAAGAAACCAAAATCCTTCAAGATAACTTTAGAACTGATCTCAAGTTTGAACACAAGCCAAAATATAATCTTTCAAAAAATCCTGATATAAAAATAGACCTATTATTACCTAGGGGCCAAAATCCCTTAAGCTACTATACTCTACAATTAATTTAAACACAATATCCTTGCCTTGGTAGGCAAGGCCGGAAAACAGATAATTCACCAATAAGGGAACAAGTAAATATTATACTCAATCCAATGGTTTTTTTTGGGTGAATCTTCACAACTTGGTGAGAATAGCTTTCAACAAGTCATCAAAATTATAAGAGGAATCCTAAAGTTTTCTATTTCCCCCTTTCACCTTAAGTCCTCTTCTTGGGCATGGTGGCCAACTTACCCTCCTACTTCACAAATTTCAAAAAAAAAGAAAAAAGACACTGGACCCAGTCAAGTTTTCTTTGAGAAAAAAAAGGGTCAAAATGAACTAGAAACAAAAAAGGAGGGTTATAATTGTTTTTATAAGTGTCTTATAAAAATAAAGATAAAGAAGGTGCCAAAGGAGGTGACCGACAGTCGCCGGTCTTAGTGACTAGGCCCTAGGTGAACTCGGTTTTACCCCTCCAATGGTATCTTTTTAGCGCAAACGGGACTATTGGGTTGGGGGGTAAAAGTAAGAATGGTAAAAACAGATGAGAGACACGACGACGCAGCAGCGGCTGAAGAACGCTAGTGTTCTGAAAACAAACGAACAAATGAAACACTGCCGGAATCGACGCACGAGCTTCTTCGCCGCCATCGCGTTCTTCGATCTCTCGTACTAGTACTCCTCATCGGATCTCTGCAGCGTGTTTGCGAAATCGAGGCTGATTTGTTTCGGGGTTTTTTTGGTTTCTTTTTGTTTTGTTTTGCTCTGTCGCTCTAGGAAGAAGAACAGGAATGAGAGAAATAATCTGTGTTCACGTTGGACAAGCGGGAATCCAACTCGGTAATGCATGCTGGGAGCTCTTCTGTCTAGAACATGGCATTCAGCCCGATGGCAATCTCATCACGTACTCTTCTAACGACTCCCGCATCCCCCCTATTGTTCGCTGTTGTTTTCCTCTCTTACAAAAAAAATTCAAGACATTATCTATGTGTCTGCGACAAGTAGCCTAGTGCCAACCTATAAGTAGTTTTGCAAGCTGGGATTCATATCTATCATGCGTGACGGCGTTTCTACAGGTCTTTGGTCTAGGAACGCAGGGGAAAGGAAATATAGCTGCTCATGATTTTTTATCATGTGCTGTTATTGTCGTGTTTGGAAGTGTCCCTCTCTGTCTGTCGATTCAGGATGTCTTCGTCACTGAGGAGAAGTTGCAAAAGCTTCAACCGCTCGTTACTTATTTGCCTAATCTTCTTGTGGCGGTCTTTCTCCCTTTTCCTTTGGTCGAGAAATTCCAGATTTGTTACGAGCATGTAGATGCAGTTGTTCCGTTTAGGTCTCAGTTTGTCTCACAACGAACGTAAGAAGCTGTGTGTACGATAGAAAGCGTGATAAGACTCTAGACCGCTTCCTCCAACAAAATAGAGATCCGATGGGCGTTGACATCATCGATGCTCACACCTCTTGAAAGTTCTTCCGGGCGGGAGGATCAAAATCTGGTTCCTGAAAATCCAGGAACGGCCCTTGAAGCTTCGAACCCGCCGATGGCCAGATGGGCGGGTGCAAGCTGTACCATGGAGAATATAATTCAGATTGTTCCTCCATGCTTTTGCTTACAAACAAAGTTCGTAAGGATGAGGATATCAAGGTGTTTCTCTTTGATGTCAGCAGGCGATTTCATCGCGTTAAGGGAACTGGCTTCTTGTCATAGCTGGATTGTTTCTTTTAGCGTCATGGAACTTATAGCTGCTGTGAGCACTTGCTCAGTTCCCCCGCGTTCTGTTTGTGTCAAGATCCAATTCTTATTCAATTTACTGAAGGGGACTCCTAAAAGGAGCTTTAGAGGCTGTTATATGTGTTTTTTCGTGGCTTGCCGTGAAGTGTGAAATGCGCCCTGGTAGTGATTGTTTTCAGGATCTGTGTGAGCGCTTGCTTGTAGAACTCCATTCTACAAACGAGCTTCCTCTACACGGAAATTGAAATAGAAATTTGTGATGCAACTCGGAAGAGTAGGTCACTTTTTGCTTCTTTGTGTTGGATGACAGCTTTTATGGAGATCCATGTGTTAAGTGATATAGTAGATTTGTATCATGAAGCTTCTCATAACAGAAAATCATCAAGGTTTTCAAAGAGAACAGAAGCACCATGCCTGATTTAATTGGCATGAGCAAAGACATACATTGGCTTTCCTGCATCCCAACACAGTTTTAGGTCATCCTTTTTCTCAGTTTGGAATTTTTTTTTAATGAAATGCCTGAATTCATGGCTGCAGGGGTGAAGGAAGTGTGGAAATGGAGTCTTTCAGCACATTTTTCAGTGAGACAGGAGCTGGGAAGCATGTACCTCGGGCATTGCTTGTAGATTTGGAGCCCACTGTTATTGATGAGGTTCGAACTGGCACCTACCGTCAACTTTTCCATCCAGAGCAATTGCTTTCTGGCAAGGAGGATGCTGCTAACAACTTTGCCCGGGGGCACTACACAGGTGATGTTCTTTGTTGCACTTATGGTTATATGGCACAAGGCAATCTTTAGGGGCAGTTATAAATGTGTCATGATTTTGCTCAGAAGTGGATGCTCCAATCTCTTTTTGTTCTGTTCTTTTGCTGTGGTGGCCTTCTTGCCATCAACAGTTAGCTAAGAACACAGAATTGCCATCATTTGTAGTGCTGAAGGCTGGAATTCAAAAGTCTGTCATTTTCCTGGCATTGTTGTGACTGGTCTGTCTCACCCACCTAGTAGGTGCATGAAAGGCTAACAATATCTGTTGGTGTGGTTTTGCAGTTGGAAGAGATGTTGTGGAATCCTGTCTTGACCGGATTAGAAAACTGGCAGACAATTGCTCAGGCTTGCAAGGATTTCTGGTCTTCAATGCTGTGGGAGGTGGAACAGGTTCTGGTTTGGGTGCCCTGCTGCTCGAAAGGTTGTCAGTTGATTATGGGAAGAAGTCCAAATTAGGCTTCACTATCTATCCTTCCCCACAGGTATGTCTATTGTCTGTTATTGATGCAAGGCGAGTCTTCTGTTTCATCATATAGGCTCCAGTGTATTCTGGCAGTGAAGTAAGTGACCAAGTGTTCCGCATACTGTTTTCAGCTTGAAAATTTCTCAGCTATGGATTTTTTTGGTATGTGTTGGCAGGTGTCAACAGCTGTGGTAGAACCTTACAATAGTGTGCTCTCGACTCACTCCCTCATTGAGCATACGGATGTTTCTGTGCTCCTAGATAATGAAGCCATCTATGATATCTGCAAGAAGTCACTTGACATTGACAGGCCAACATACACCAATCTGAATCGTCTTGTATCCCAAGTTATTTCATCCTTGACTGCATCACTGAGGTTCAGTGGTGCCCTGAATGTTGACATAACAGAGTTTCAAACAAACCTTGTTCCTTATCCAAGAATACATTTCATGCTGTCCTCGTATGCCCCTGTTATCTCTGCTGAGAAAGCCTACCATGAGAACCTCTCTGTTGCGGAAATCACAAGCAGTGTTTTTGATCCAGCGTCCATGATGGCCAAGTGTGACCCACGCCATGGCAAATACATGGCTTGTTGCATGATGTTTCGGGGTGATCTCACTCCTAAGGATGTCCAAGCAGCTGTAGCAACCATTAAAAGTCGACGTGCTGTGCAATTCGTTGACTGGTAAATTGTTTACTGGTCATTCTCCAGAACGTATACAAGAGTTGTGATGACCTTCCTAGTTCCTTTCCATAGCCAGTTCTTGTATGTCAGTAACATTGGTAAGATACATTGAAAGATTTCTTTTGGAGTTGACTGATGTCGATAGCATGGAGCTATTGCATTTAATTCTCTTGTGAAATTGCAGGTGCCCAACTGGATTCAAGTGTGGAATCAATCATCAGCCACCAACAGTAGTGCCTGGCGGTGATCTTGCAAAGGTGCGCCGGGCTGTATGCATGATCAGTAACACCACAGCTGTAGCCGAGGTTTTCTCTCGTATCAATCACAAATTTGACCTGATGTACAGCAAGCGGGCATTTGTCCACTGGTATGTGGGTGAGGGCATGGAAGAAGGTGAATTCTCAGAGGCACGAGAAGACCTGGCTTCATTGGAAAGAGATTATGAAGAGGTTGGAGCAGACACAACTGATGAAGCTGAGGATGCAAACGGTGAATGAAAGTAGCTCGTAACCACAGCCCTGGACTGGTCACTAACTTCGAGACTTGGAGGCCCTTTTCCTGGCCAGTATATTTGGGCATTGCAAAAGTCAATTTGTTCATTCAGCCCAAGTTCCCAATTTTGACTTCATCAGGTTGAATGATTGTTTGACTATTCAGAAGCTGCTTTGAAGAGCTTTGGTATCGTTTGTGAACTGTTGTTGATGCAGGTCACTTATATAACTGTCAAAAAGCACTGTTGGAGTTGCTGTGGGCACCATGTTCTGCTTGAAGTAGGTTTACATGTTTGTGCAATCAATGTTAGCCTGATTGTACCCAAGTTGAGATCACTGTGTACACTTGAATCCATTTTACCAATTTAGAGATCTGTAATTAGCCATGCAAAGGTGCATGGAATAGCCTCCAACCATGATAGTATTATGTGTGGTCTTGTCATACCTGTTGAACACGTACCATGCATCCATGCAAAATTTAGTTAGTGGTAACATGATGTTTACTTGTTTTATTTTGGCATGTGCATGAACATGTTGGGCATTGAATCATTCGTTATCATTTAGAAGAGGCAAAACCCATACATGCAATGCAATTCACACGGTCCTTGTTGATTACCTTAATTGCAACCCTTATTAAGTTGGGTTTTTCCTACAGTGAGTAGGGAAGGAAGAGAGTAAAATGAATACATAGAAGGGCTAAATTTACTCAAATTTAAGAACAAGATCTTGAATATGTGGTGAGTTGTGTTTCAGTCTTTTCTGTTAGTATACTCTTTTTGTTAAACATGAAAATTGGCAAAATGTGAATGTCAAGTATAATATCCTCTCTCGCACTTGCAAGGTTTCATGATAGTGGAAAAAAAACCCAATCTTTTCAAGGGAGATGTATTGCATTCCATGAAATCACAAACCAAAGAATTAGTTTCTCAAGAGAAGTATTGCATTTCTTGGAATCACAAATCTAAGAATTTATTTCACGAAAATATACTATTCCAATTTGCACGTAAAGTTTCATTTTATTTCTCCCTCCCTGTTTTAATGCTTGCTAATTACCATGCAAATTTTGTGGTTCCTCTTTTCCTTGATCCCTATCCCCAAAATCACCAAATACACGAAAGAAAATTAAAGCTTTCCTTCTGAAGGATAATTCATCCTTGACTACAAGATGCATAGTTTCTGAGGTAGAAAAAGCTCTTTGGAACTCAAGATTAGGTTTTAGGGTTTGAGACTGAATAGGGTTCATTTTTCAAATTCCTCAAGTACGTTTTACTGGCAAGGATCCCCAGCATTAATTAGCAAAAAGTGGCGACTGTCCTGGTGGACTAGTAGATCTTTTCGGAATCCTGCCTAGTTCTGGCGACCTAATGGAACACACTGTCTAAATCTGGCGACTTCTAACTTTTTTTCTCGAGATATGGCGAATTTTTAAAGTAAATTCTCAAAAATTCCTTTATTGGATTCGCCAACCCCTTTTTTTGTCGCCAGTTGGCGAAAATTCGCCAATTTTTTTTTTTCCTGCTCAATACAACATAGAACCTGCTGCATGATGCAGGCTATGGTCACCAGGGAGGAATAAGAACCATGTCTGTATCTTGTTGAGAGAACTGTCCACACAGATCTACCAAGGCAGTTAGTTTCAGAATCCTCTCTTGTCACCAAAGAGTAACATAGGGTGGGATGCAGGACCCAAGGCTGTGTTACACCTCTGAGAAATGGGGAAGACTCTGCCCATGGTAATGAATGAAGTATGTAACGAACTTAGCTAGTTCATTTGTTTAGTTGTGGCTGAGGGTTGCAACAACAGTGTGCAGATTTCAAAGATGACTTGAAGTTCATCCCCAGATTCCTGACAACTCTTTTGCCAGAATAAAATGATGCTACTGATGCATCATGAATACATTGTGAATGGTTCAAGGTAGTTCTGGAAGGGTTTTATGTAGAAGGTTCCTACAAAAACTGAGTCACCTTATTGATATAGTCACCAGGGCACAGATACACAAAGGAAACTCCAGTATACCAGGTGCAGAGCTTGAAGGTGTATGAATACCATACAATGTTCCATATCAGATACATGTATCCAGCAATCTAATGTCAATATCTCCCACTCCAAATATGCACTAACAGCAGCGCAGTCGTTCTGCACAGCGGAACTCCAGATCACGCACCATGCGCCAGCGTTCAGGCAGCAGTGTCGGTTCCATGTAGCTCACAGCCATCAACCTTGCCATTGTTAACCACCTAGAAACAACAACATCTTCATCAACAAACAGCACCGCCAATCTCATGCCTACTTTCATTTCGCTCATTGTTTGTCTCCCTGACAAGAATCCCAATCATAGCAAAGGCCAAACAACAAATGATGTGAAGGTTGCTTTTGTACCTGTGGAAGGTCTCCGGGCCTAAAGTTCGATCTTCTTGCCTAGCTGCCACAAGATCATCCTCCACAGTCTGCGAGTATTAACACAATTTGGGACTCTATTAGTGAACATGCTTCACCTGCATGAAGGAAACCCTGCTAAGAGGGATCTACTGCCTATAGTTATGGCCAGAGAGCTCACATCCATATTGGAACAAAGAAGAGGATTTTGAGGAAAGCACTGATCTGCAGAGAAGGTGGCAAGCTGATGGTGACTACCTTTCTGGGAGCTCACACAAGTAGGTATATTACCTTCAAAATAGAAGGCTGTAAGGTGACGACCTTTCTGGGAGCTCACACAAGTGGTATATTACCTTCAAAATAGAAGGCTGTAAGGTGACTACCTTTCTGGGAGCTCAAACAAGTGGTATATTACCTTCAAAATAGAAGGCTGTAAGGTGACTACCTTTCTGGGAGCTCACACAAGTGGTATATTACCTTCAAAATAGAAGGCTGTAAGGTGCCCTTTCTGGGAGCTCAAACAAGTAGTATATTACCTTCAAAATAGAAGGCTGTAAGGTATGCTCCATGTCTCTTGCCATTGTAAGGTACAGGCGCCACTTTGCAAAATCCAATTCATCAGCAGTTGAACAAGCAGGGGTTGCAGTTGACATGAGGGGGACAACAGCATCTGCTGGGAGCATCCGAGATTTTGCCTGTTGCATGATTGCACATCCAGAGTGTGTATGAGCCAACCCTTTTCTTGAACACTGACCATCAGATGGGTGAGATATGAAGAAACGGCCTTTACCTGAGAAAGAATCAATACCGGCAAATCAGCTGGCATCTCCATCTTGTAGAACTGGAAGTCATATTCCACCTACATCATTTCAAAAGTAGTCAGCAATCACCTTGACCCTGGAACCTGTAACCTAGATTTGTGCATTGACAAAAGCAAATTAGTATCACCTTTTGCCATTCCAGTAGATGCTTTAAGCTTGCCAGGTTTTGGATACCAGTGGCATTGAGGGTGCCAGCTTCCAAAGCTGTCTCATCAAGTGTTAAGTGTGTTCCTTCAGCTAGTTGCAGCATCCCTGTAACAAGCCTGCATCACACTGATCAAATCTGAGTTACCAGAATCGCTAACTGGTGGCATGAAGAAGAAAGAAGGTAGAAATTATGATCTGACCTGTTGGCAGCATAATCTTTCCGAGGAGCAATGGATGCCAAATTCAAAGAATGGAGGGAGAGGGGCATAAGATGTGATCGTGGCAACAACTTTGCTATGGTGTTTGAGGCTGAAACAGCCAAGGGCGATGGAGCACCCTGCACTCCTGGGTTGCAGCCTGTAAGGTTGAGGGACAGCTTTCCAAGTGCCATTGAGTCAACTCGTGTATGCACCTGTGAAATCATGATAAGGTTTTGGATTGTTTGCATTTTGAAATGGAAGGGGAACACCAAATCAGAATGAGAGTCTTTCAGGATCTTTTCCAAGCTTGATGACATGATTATACAAGTAGTGCAAAGATGGAATGAAAGATTGTTAATAGGCCCCAAACTGGGAAGACACCATTTCCTCTGTTAACTTGTAAGGGCCAAGATGATACCTGGGAGAGCAAATGCAAGAGCATATACTCAGCAGCAAGAGAGTCACCCCCAATGACATTCCTTAAGCAGTCCAAAAGAGATTGTCTAATTTGCTCTATAGCTGGCAGTGGTACCTGGCATGGACCAGTGCAACTCTCAGCATACATGCCTATCCAAGGAAATCTTTAGAAGTTCAGTACTGGGTCCCTAAATCTCTTCAAAAGGGTCCACTACATATTGATAAGATTGCTTCATCTGACCTGTGCATGTGCTCATCTGAATGTTTACAACAGGGAAGCAGAGAGGCAACATTGGACAGGGTTAAAAGACTTACAGGGACACCAGGGTGGAGAGCGGGCAATGTCGAAATAAGGGTTTGCTGAGATATCTTTCGAAGAGTAATACATTGCAAGCGTGGCACCTGTGCACAATAAGTTGATCAGTTAATGCTTAAACTAAAGAGAGAATGAGTGTATGCAATAGTAAGTACAACTAACAGACTCCCACAAGGAACCAGCCTGTCTTTGTATATATGTCATTAGTGAGTTAAATCATTTTTCTCCAGATTAAGAGTTCATATCTATCATTGGTATTACATTAATGAACTTTTGTCTTACTTTTTCTCCAGATTAAGAGTTCATACCTATCATTGCATTACATTGATGATCTTTTCTCTTACCTTGCTTGCTGGCAGCAAGACAGAGACATGATCTTCAATAAAAGCAGACTCAAACTCAGCATCAATGTTTGCTCCATTGGCTTGAGGAAATCCAACAGCTGATAATTCCGGGTCAAAGGTGAGGACCCCAAAGAACTCCACAATGTCATTAAGCTTAATGTCTGCATCTAGACCATCATAGACCTGCCAGATTGCAGATTATGTAAAAGCTGCAAACCCATGGTGTATGTTGCAAGCTTAGAACCCCAATTACTGTTAATACACTAAAAAAGGAACCAAAAATGACTTGAAACAGCACAAGGCCACTGAATAAGACTTAGTAAGAAGGGACAAGGTCATCAAATTTCCAGGACAATGTCCTAAGACTCTGCAATTCCTTCAGACCTGACACCATATCAGCAGATGAGGGAAAATAAAGAAAAAAGATTCAACCCTAAAAACAGAGAAAGACTAAGTTTCATTTGAGTAAAAGTGACAGTCATACATCTTCAGTGATCTTCAGCAGCAACATGTATGAAATGACTGGCTACCATACCATCCCCACTGACACCAACAGCTCTCACAGCAGCAAGTGGAGGTCAATGCCATGAGTTAACCAGATGCTGGCTAGCTCAACATATAAAAGAGAAAGAGACGCCAATGACATCAAGGAGAAAGAGGAACACAAAACAGAATAACATAAAAGAAGAACAAAAAAAGGATAGAGGAAGAGAAGAGAGAAGCCACATGTAGAACTTTGAGAGCATGATACAATGAAAAGAACACCAATGTTGTCATATACAGGGCCTCCAATGCAAGGAGAGCACCCATTCATGATTCAACCTCTGTTGTATCATGTCCACCATTGGAGAGAATATAGATGGAGCCTTCAATGATAACTAGGCTTTCAGAAAAAATCTGGGCGTAGGAATCCGGAGGGCTACCTTGACAAGACATGGAACCAGCTTGTTTCCACCAACAGCATTTAATGGCATATTCAGGTCCAAAGTATGCACAGCTGCAGTAGCCACCTCTTGTGATGTACTTGTTGCAGATGAGCTCGCATCTTCTCTCTGATCACAAAACAGCAGCTCAGTGGCAATTCATCAAACCTTGACAACGGCAACCCACTGAAGCAAAGAGTTCCTGATGAACTCACTTCATGCAAAGTACTTTCAGTGACAGTATAGAAAAAGTACCATTCGCTTATTGTCAATAAGTTCATCTGCACATGCCATAGTTGCATCCATATCCTGTGACAAGGAATGTGGAAATTTTCAGAACATACAATAACATACTGAGGTTTAAATACTCGTACTAACAATGTGAGAATACAGATACAAGCTACAAGCCATAATGCCAATTGCATGTTCTCCAACATTCTTGAGAATGAACAGCAACACACCTCAGCACCTTCTGCATCTCGTGGTCTTTTTTCACCTCGTACTGCAACCAGGGGTCTAATAGCAGCTGTTTCACCCAGCCCATCTGTTGGTGAAAATGCTTCTTTCACCCACTCATTCTCACCTGGAACCTGAAGAACCCATGAACCAGTTTAAAAATTCTGAATATATTGTGCCCTCAGGCAAAAAACTCTATAACTTAGGAATGCTGGAAGGCCAATGCATCATAGTGTGGGAAGCATGGCCATACAGGTACACAGTAGAGAAGACGGCGATCCCACATTTGTGGTTCTGTATCCTGCCCTGTTGGCACATCAGCTACATCCATGTACTTGGTTGTGTGCCAGTCCCCACGTTCCTGTTGAAACGAAACCTTGATTACATGTGCTGCAGGTTGACATAGGGTCTACTAAGTTTGCCAATTTCACAATGCTCTAGGTCTGATAATAGCTTGGACAATCAGAATCCAATGCTTGCAAAGTTAGACTGAAACTGTTTTGTTCAAATTCACTAGAGGACAGAATTGCATATTAAAATAGATCTTCTAAAATTTAGAAAAACAGCAGAATGTGCAAGCAATCAATGAGAGAAATTACAATTCAGGGAGTTTTTTTCATTCCAGCAGTAAGCCTGTCTACAGCCTTGGTGATTATACAGCATGAAGATGATCACGTGGGAGATAACATAGGCAAGAGAGATTGGAACTTGATTTAAGTGAAAAATGGCTCCAGCAATAGAAACCTTGTAAGCCCCAATGTAGTATTCCACATCAAACATGTCTTGCACCTGTGCACATATGAACAGGTGGAGGGCCTTCGTCATCATCTTTCTATAGAAAAAGAGAGTACAAAGTCCAAGCAGGTGAGCTGGTTAAACAAACTTCCTCCACATTCAAACCTACTGAAGCAAAAGAGCATGCAACGGATCATCCCTACAAGTATAAGACGATAGATGCCCTTCAATGTCCCTGAAATATGAATGTGTGCAGTGTAAAGAACGAATTTCTTAAGCTCTTCAAGATCCTGATAAGACCGGAATTAGGCAAGTAAAGGAGAAGTGTACCATGCCGCGAAACCTGACAAGCGAATTGACGGGTAGGGAGTCCAGTTGCACCGAGTTGACCTCAGGTACCTGTTGTCTCCGTGACAACCAGCAATTCCGAGTCAAAAGACATGTCCAACGCAGAAAACACACCAGACCTGTTGCGAGACTCGCCGGTAGATTCCTCCGAAGCCGATTGAGGAAACCATGGAGAAGGCAAAAGTATGACGATTATTAAAAAGATGCCACCATAGAATACAAGTGGACGAAAAAAAGGAGAAAGCTGAGTTGGGACCTTGCAATGGGCATTGCGGCCAAACAAATAGGACTCGAAGAGTTCCTTGACACCCCAGTCAGAGCGAGTGAAGTCCGCAGGCGACGTCGCCGCACGGCAGGCCTTGTCGAACAAAACCCTGACAGCGCCAACAGGGTTACGGAAACAGTCCACCGGCGGACCTCCCATCCTAAAATTACTAAGTAGTACTTGCCGCGGCCCCTGCCCACCCCTCCTCCTCAATCTACGACGATGTTAAATGTCCTCTTGGAAAATATACACAATGTCCGCAATTTCACGATGCAGCCGTTTCTCGACAAGCGGCTGGATCCAAGTCGATCAAGCTGTATGTTGCTACAGCAATTCTTTCTCTTACAAAACTAGTTGATAGATAGATCCCTGGTTTCTACCAATGCAGAATAATAAGAGGATCTTTGCGCTACTTCTGTTTCGATCTGTGCAGAATAAAAGGCCCCCGAATTCTAGAAAATCGCGAGTTTGGACTGCGGATTTGGTGTCGCTCTGAGGAGAAGAAGAATCGAACCGCGACGCAATGACAAGAAGACGAAGAAGAGGGCGGGAAACGGAACTTCCCGGCGCACAGTTCGACCAATGAGGGTGTGGCACGTGGTGGTTTGTTATGGAACTGAGCGTTTTGTGCAGGGCGTTCCGGCTTCGAATGTTGTCACACATTCTGCGACCGTGGAAAATACACCCAATGTCACTACTACAAACCAGTGTGGGGGCGGGTATGTAATTTTTTGATAATAGTCGGGTCTACAACGGGTCCAGGTCTATGGATATTAGAAATTTCAAATAACAGGTCGGGTTCGGGTTTTTTAAATGTAAGTGAGCAAGGGGTGTGAGGCGTGTTCGGGGTTTCAATGCATTTGAAGGCGGGTATACAATCTTGGGTCTCTACCAAAAACCCTGTCCAATATCCTATTGAGTTCTTTAAATTATTTTGGTTCTTTGACAAAAACCCTCACAATCATTCTTGATCTTTTACCCAGTTCTTAGAAATGGAATATTCAAATTTTTTTTCTTTCACAAAACCTATTGACATTTAGGGTTTAGGGTTCATGGATTATGAAGCTACAATCCAAAGTTCAAAGAAAGAATTTTATTAACAAAGAGTTTTGGAAAGGCATAACATTGTCTTTTTTTATATTTCTAAATTCTAACCTAATTATAAAAACTCATCCTAATGCCCAACCAGCATGCATGAATCAGAATGATTGTTTATTTTCTTAGAGTTGGTTTTTTGTATTAAACTATTCCATGTTCCTTTCATCTAACATGTTCTAGATATCAAAAGCTTGATCCAACTGACCTCAAAGACTAACACCTTCACTCAGTTCCTCAAAAACAAATACACATACTAATTTTCAACCTGTAACCCTAAATGACATAAACAAATAAATAGGTAGACAAAAAACCTTCAAAAACAAATATAAACAGACAAGCAAGCAATAGACATATACTGTATGTATACCCTCAAAGACAAACAAATAGACAAGTAATCAACAAATAACTAACCCTCAAAATAAACAAACTATAGATAGTAAACCCAAAAAGATAAACAACTAGTAGGCCCTAAAAGAAAAGCAAACCTTCACAAACATTGCATACAAATTTTGAAAGACTAATTTAAGCAAAAGGCAAACCCGAAATGTCACAAACATACATATTTTAAAAAGGCAAACACAAAGTAACCTTGAAAGACATAAATACTTAACACATGTAATCAATTCATCATTTTCATATTCAACTAGTCCTCACATGTAAGGAAGGACTTCTAAGAACTACAAATCCCCATTTGCATATTCTTCATGCTCCACTTCATCCACGAATTCGACATCCAACTCCTTTGTCAAGTCAGATTTTGTTTCACAAATAATTGCCAAATTAGATGGTTTTAAACAACCAACACGAAGATTAAATGGCCAATTCTTGTGGACAAATATTAGCTTATCCAGATTATCAATTTGAAGTTGACATCTCTTGAGTGTTGTGAGGATTCCAGCAATGGAAAAGATTTTTTTAGTCTCAATTTGGTTAGCTGGGATTCCCAAAATTTGTCTTGCAAGTGCAACCACTGTTAGAAACTTTTACTTTTTTATCCGTCACCATGTCAAAGCACATGAACAAGTTTCTGCATCAATAGGATACCAATGGAATGAACTAAAGTTTCAACATACAATGTCCTTGTAAGTATCTGCAGTTTTGTTATCTACTAGAATAGATTTTGAAAATCCACAAGTGAAGCAGAATCATCCAAACAGTCCCCTCTACTTGGTAGCAAACCTTTGTAAGCCTCTAACAATAGAGGCAACAACAACTATTTGTCATAATCTGCCACTTCACGACCCAAATAAGTAATCACCAAACGCTTACTTTTGTATTTGGGATCCAACATAAGAACCAACATGTTATGGCCTTCTTTTTAAAAACCATGCATAAAGGAAATAAAGGGTAGAAGGACCTCTAGCACTTGGCGCTTCATACGAAAAATGAGCTCTTCTAGTTCATAATCAAATACATTTATCTCATCTTCAACAAGGCTATTGGGCACCCTCTAGTGTGAAAGCTCATCACGAAATTCTCAACATGTAGTTAGAATAAAATGGAAGGCATCCCCAAGGAGCCAATGTTTTTGGCTCTGGTTCAAAACACACCTTCTCACAATGGATGAAAGAAATTTCACAATAGATTCACAAACAGCCCAAGTTTAAAGAGAGGGTATATGGTTTTGTAATGCAATAGTTTGCCGACTATAACAAAATGCAATGGCACTTTGGAAAGTTAGTGCATTTTGGAATAATAAAAACACGACAAATTTAATGGCGAACATAATGCCTACACTTAATGCCTAAACATAATGGTTAAACTTAAGTTTAACCTAATGGTTGAAATTTGACTAAACTTTGGGTAAACCTACTAAATCTAATGATTAAACATAATGACTAAACCTAATAGCTACACTTAATGGATAATTTTTGTTAGGTATGTGGGCAAATAGATATGTGAAAAAATATAGATAGGTAAGTAGCATGTGGATGGTTGGGTGCATGGGGTAGTTGCAAGGTAGACCATCCATTTTTTGATGTCACAAGGGTATTTTCTATGGGGTTACATGTAAATTAAGTGTTACACAATTTGGGATACGATTGAAAAATGTTGAAAGTGTTCATTTAAGCAATCTATAATATGCATAATATCAAATGTAAAAATTTGACAGTAAAAAATCACCATTTCATTATGAGGTCGACTTTTGAAATGATAGGAGACACCATGATCATAGTCCATAAAATGTTTTATGGACTTTTATTTCACAATCCACATGTGGGATGTGTAAAAACAAAATTTCTAATATATTTGTGATTATATTGTCATGTTAAAATTAAGTTTGAATGCATACTTTCATAATTTATTTATTGCCATGCCATATGAAATCACTAAAGTTGGGAAAGTCCACCATTTACTATAGAAAAAAATTTGAGGGACAATTTTTCAAGGAAAAGGGCTTTAAGGCCTTACACATTAGAAGAAAAACATTTATTTTTTATTGGTCTCTACAACTAAATTTTAGTCACAAGCAACATTTGTGACTAAAATCCCCTTAGCCCCTTAGACAAATTGCATGTGATATTAGTTACAAACAACAAAGGTATTGGATGAACGAAAAAATCAACAAATACAAGTTCATCTTTTGACTCCATTGTATATGTATTGTCACATGCGACTATTTTAGTCATTATTAAGAGCAAATGATGTGTTGCCACGTGTCTCATATTTAATTATTTAAAATTAATAATATTATTATTTAGAAATAATTTGCGAAATTCAATTCACATGCTTGGATGATTTATATTATGACACATAACCCTATGTAAATATGCCATGTGGCATTTTAAATGACTTTAATACAAAATATTAATATTAGGTTGGTAGGTACCTAGGTAGGTACATAAGTAAATGCATACAAATTTAGGTTAAATACCTATTTACTTACTTAAGTGAGAAGGTAAGTAGGTAGGTAGGTAAATAAATAGGTCAACCTAGGTGGGTAAGTCAAATTAAGAACATACTTAGTTAAGTAGCTAAGTAGGTTGGGGAAGTAGGTAGTTTAAAATTGTGCATAATTTTTCTTTTTATTTTGGGTTAAACCTTTTGAATGGCTCATCCCATGTGCACACATTTTTTAATGTGAAATTGGCTTATCACACCTCTTGTTTATATAGTGATCAAACTAGGAATGGAAAACAATATGGGATAAGTTTTGAAGTTATAATTTCTTCACAAACTAAGTTGCAACTTCAAAACTTTCTTCATGCTTTTTTTCTTAATTTTTAGCTTTCTAAACAATTCAAGTACATGGGTCCATAGATAATTGGATAATCATTTAATTAATAATGATTAAATTTAACATATATTTCAAATATAAACTATACACTATAAATATTAAGTATTCATTATCAACTATTTAAATGACTCATAACTTTTTAATATTTAACTAACTAGCTATCTATTCACAACTTATCAATACAGAACTCAAACATAAATTAATAACTTAAATGTTGTAAAATATTTTTGTATTTTTGAAAATTTGGTCGAATTATAGACAATAAAATTCACGTAAAAATAACTATTATAAATATTTATATTCAAATTACAAATAATGAACTAATAATTACTATTAGAAAATAAATTCTTACACAAATTATTTATTTAAAAAGTAACATTAATTTAACTAATGTAATTACTATATAATTACACTTATTATTGTAAAAATTGTTATCGAACAATTAAATGTTTTTTTCCATTGGTGATTAATAACTATGAATATAATAATCTGCCGAGCATATATTAATATTTTTAAAATATTGTAATATTATTATGAAATATTTGTCATAGATAAATAATTACAGAATTTTTTTATTAAAAAAAACTACTATATGATAATTCCTGCAATTATAATCATTACAATAGTTATTTAAACAACATTATAATTTTTCCAAAATTTTAATTCAGATTTAAATTTATAAATTACAAATTGTGAATAGTTATGTTCAATTAGAAAATAATTATGAAATAACTATAAATATTTCTTATCTGAAATAATTACAATGAGTTTAAAATAATGTAACATTAATTACAGTAATTGATTTATTTTACTATAAAGAATATAAATTATATAATATAAAACTTATGTTCTAACAATAACCATTTTGTGTAACTTATAATTAATAAATATAATCATTCACTGTTTCTGAAAGTGATATATTATGAACAAGTAGTTACAAGAAATAAATATTTTAGTTTATTATATTAAAATCCATGTAGTTGTGGTCATAACATTAAACATTTTAATTAAATTTTGATTATTCAAGAAACTTAAATAAGAACTAAATTTATAAATTATAAATTAATTATTCAAGTATTTTAATTTTAACTTACAAATAAATTAAGTAATTACAACGATTTTATGTCACTATAGAATTATTATTATTATTATTTATATTAACAATTTGCTATAAATAAGTAAATAATGAATAAGACATAATATCATTTTAATGTATCTTTGTTCTTAAATACAATAATTATTCTTTAGGATTAGGAATTATCATTTTAATTAATTTTTATGTTGTAATGTTATTTATTAATTTTATATAAATATTAAGAGAAATAATTTATTACAATTATTTTCAATTTGCAATAAATTTATTCTAAAATTTGATGACATAATAACAATTATATATTGTCACTACATAATTAAATTTTCTGGTATATTGGAATGTAATTCTTAGAATTATAGAAATTAAATCAATTCTTATAATTATAGTGGAAATATTTTAATTTCTTAATTTTTTTAAAAAATTGATGAATAATTAAGCTGAATTATAAATTATGTGTTTATTATAATTTACATATAAATAAATAAATTATTATGATTTTATAGTAATTATAACTTAATTAAAATAATTTTATTTTTATTTAAAAATAGTCAAATATTTAGTATAATATTTTATGTTGGAATTTATTTAATTTATTTGAAATTATAAGTAATTCAATGTAATGAAATTAATATAATTACAATAATCATATCAATGATTTTATTAGAATAAAAATACTATGAATATTAAGTTTAATTATAAATCAAATAGTTATTATAATTGATATATATAAACATATGTTGACTGCAACTAAACACCACTTCATTTATGATTAATGGACTTTAGATGGTTACTTTTGGGTGATAAATCCAACCCATATATAGATGTAAACTAATTTAGTTTCAAACTAGTCGCAAGTTAGTCGTAGGTGACTCGGTTGATTTCAACATGATGTCATAGTAGTTGTAGAAGGAAAAAATTTAGTTGCAAAACCAAGTAGTTGCAAATAATTGTAAATGTGTTGGTTACCTATTAGCCTTTTTATTATTATGTTATAAAATCTTTTCCATTTATATATAATGTGCTCAAGTTTCTATTTTTTTAAAAAGAATTGTCATTAAAGTCTTATAAAATGACAAAATAAAAATGTGTTTTTGCTCAAATAAGTTTCCATATTGAAAAGGAAATAAATTAAAAATGAATTTTAAATTTTTCATTTAATTTTTAATATCAATAAAATATTAGGTATTGAAATTGGCATTGTGGAACGTTTTAAATTTGAAGAATGGGTTAAATCAAGTGCGTTCCATTATGTTTTCACACGTGAAGTGGTTCTTTGATTAAAGAATTGATTTCCACCCTTGTGGTTGATGGATCAAACTTCAAAAAGTGACAAAGTGATGGTCAACAATGGAATATTGGTCAAATATTCTCTACCTCCCTAATCTACATGGTTCAAATAATGACACATGTCAAAAATTCATAGGACAAATATAATGAAACTATATGATAATAATAATAATATCATTATCATCATCATCATCATTATAAATTATTATATTATTTATGTATTTTATTTATAAGTAATATTATAAATAGATAATATAAATAATTACATCAAATTATTCATATTAAGTATATTATATATATATATATATATATAATTGATTTATTAATTTGATGTCCTTTATGATTACATAGATTCAAAAGTCATAGGTATTCATTTGTATGACATAATGACACAATGTCTTATGCGACAAGTCCTATTCAACTAGTTAATCATGTAATCATTTGTATATATATGATTACAAACGTAATCATGGATGTAGTCATGAAAGTAAAATTTTGGCATTGTGGACACAAGGACATTACTTATATTATTTACAAATACAAATGTTATTTGTTCTACACTGGTTTGTAGACATTGTAAGCAACATGTGGATTTAGATACACATTGAAGATTGAAATTAATGAAATAGGAAGAGCAAAAGGCTACATTGTTAAAATATGTACTATTCCCAATGCCAACTATTGGTGTGTCATGTTGTTTTGTAAAAAGTAAGTGATGGTAAAGGATTAATGTTAGATGTTTTTGGTAAAGTGGAGAGGATGTTGAATTAGAAAGGGGTAATGGATCAAAAGTAAGATGAAACTAATCAAAAGTTATATGAAACCACAATTTCAATTAGCCATTTACAATCAATGTGCATGAACATTTTCATTAACACACACAAAGCTTTAGTAGAAAAGTTTGGAGTTTCTTTGCCTATAGATGGCAATTTGAGTTAATTCACAAAAATGAGGTGCAACAAGCTATACACCCACCAATTAATTTGTGAAGGAACAAAGGAAATGATGAGGATGGGGTGGTGTAGGAGGTGATAATTACAAGAACAACATAGAAAACACACACATATAGAAAAGTAGACAATTATGTGGTAGTCAATGTGGGTGTAGAATAAGTTTCACATGGCCTTTCAAGTATCCTTGGTGCTTTGGACAATGTAAGTGGGACTTCATTGGTGTCATTAATGGGTCAACTTCAAAAAGCAAAAGTTAACCTTGAAAACCCTACAACATTTTCCATGCCTTTATAAGCATTTTCATTGACTTTTTGTTGATATTTACAAGAGTAAAGGATAATTCCAACAGCCAAAAGTAATGCATTAATTAATGCACAAAAAAGTTCAAAGCCAAATCCAATTTATTTCATTCATTTATTTTTATGATCTATGTTGTTGTTGGACAAGTTTTGAGTTTTTAATTTATTTTGGGTAAATTTTTTGCCATTGGGTATTTAAAGATTGTGATCAAATGGCCAATTTTTTCTGGATTGAAGTTTAAGTTAAACTGTTATTTAATGTGTAGTTTCCATATTACAGTTTAATGTTAATCTTGTCATTGTAACCATTTTTAGCCCTAATTTGACAAAGTTCTTTAACATGAACAAATTTGTATTTGCCTTGAAGTTTTTTTCATTAACCCCATATCAAAGTGTAAGGTTTGAATAGGGCTTGTATGTGTTCAATGGTAACAAAGTTGGTGAAAGGACCATACTTGTTGACTATGTGGTTATTGTGGTCAAGGGGGTCATATGGAGGATGCCATTGTTGTTTTTGTCCATCAATGATAGGTCTTAGAAAAGCCCATTTTGACATAGAACTTGGGGTTGTGGTCCTTTGGTCATCAAAATTCTTGAAGCTTGTCAATGATGTAGTATGGGGTAATCATTAGTTATATTTGCTTTAGATTTTGGAATACAAAGCTTATATGGAAATTTAGTTGGATGCATGGACATTAATAAGATTGTGTAATGTGATTAAACGTTTTGGAAAAGGTGGGGTTGAATTGGTAATGTGCAAATAGAACACATTACATGCAAGTTGTTTATGGACTAGGTATGTACCTTTGCGAGAATTTAAACATTATAGTTTAATAATGACATGCATGATATTGGCATGAATATTAGGTTTGTTTAAAAATAAATGTTGTGATTTTTTTATACTTGAAAGTGGATTTTCATATTGGTTAATTATGTTAGTTATTAGGATAATGTAATGTTGATTTTTAATGCATTGAGGATGTACTCGTTGTATGAGATGAATATTAATCTCAAACCCTAATAATGGAAACCTAGTTCCCTAGATCTAGAGATCCTAATTCAATAACCTCAATCCATGATTCCCAAAATCCTAAATTTGAAACCTATAACCCTAAGTTCAAAACCCTAAACTTGAAACCCTAAATTTGAAACTTTAAACCTAAAACCTAAAACCTTAACATCACGCCAAAACATGGCAAATATGACTACACCCATGACTAAGTTTGTATATGTAAATGCCATTCATGACTACATGACTATGTAGTGAATATGGACACATTGCTTATCCATTAGTCATATTTTTGACCTAGATGTAAATGCCATCAAATATATTATTTATTAATTTCAATTTAATCTAGCCATTTGGTAGGTAGGTAGATAGGTAGGTCTAAGTAGGTGGGTAAGTAAGATCCCATTTATTTATTGGTGACAAGCTTTTTTTAATGGTTCATCAAAAGTAATAATTACACTTTGATTATACTTAGTGCATATATTGTGTGTAGACCAGTACGTATTTCACCTAATTATATAGTTTCAAAAATTGAATTTGTTTACAAGGATATGGGATAAATTCACAACATTATCTCACATCATCCTTTGTCGTACACAAAAGTACCCTACTTTGACCATTATTATCTTTTCCATACTTTGTCAAAACGAAAATAAATAAATTTCATTCCTAAAGATTTTCCAAGATCTACACATCTATAAAAAAAAATTAACAAAAAATCAAGTGATTTGATTGAAAATGCATTTGAATCTTCATTATTTCATACATTTGAACAACAATGATATCTTGAAGATTTTCTTGTTCTTTTTTTATATAAAAGGATTTGTAAATAAATGTATTTAAAATCAACATGTTTATTTGGGTGTGTACATATATATATTCCCACCTTTTAAAAATATAATGAATAAATAAAAATGATAAAAATGTTGTGTTATATTTATTTATAATTATAAAAATTATTTAAATGTCATAATTATTAATTTATACACATTTTTTAATTTCATGATTTTTTATCAAATTTATTATGAGTAGTAAAGTTTTTTTTTTTCAATTCATTAAATGTGAATGAATATATACATAATATTTAAGAATTCCAAGTTGTATGACCAAATATTTTGGTAAATTATTAAAGATCAAATTTTATATTCTTTGCTACCCATCACATGGAAACATTAAAAACAATGTCATTTTGGGGCATGTGGATGTCATGGCCTAAGATATTTTGGGATACTTTGGGCAATGTCATGTCCTAGGATATTTTGGGATACTTTTGGCAATATCATGGCTTAGGATATTTTGGGATACTTGGGATACTTTTGGCAATGTCATGTCCTAGGAT
>Ga0116227_10000992_pt1 | contig 60747 bp, 40 predicted proteins | sample S1TSphgellanicum_FD_89693 | JGI IMG/M metagenome (GOLD analysis project Ga0116227, IMG submission 89693) | Host-associated microbial communities from peat moss isolated from Minnesota, USA - S1T2_Fb - Sphagnum magellanicum MG | ecosystem: Host-associated > Plants > Peat moss > Unclassified... | reverse complement strand
ACAGAGAAGAACGAGGAGCTTAGAAGATTGCTAGTTGCTGATTTCTTCCGCTGCGTTAGTAACTAGAGGATGGCTAGCTCCTGAATCTGGTGAGAGTCAGGTCGAAATTGAAGGTTGATGTTGTAGACAGGTGAAGCTTGGAAGGTGACTGATGCTCAGGAAGGTGCATGGATAGATAGCTTGAGCAGTTTGTTTTTGGAGCGCAATGTTTAGCTGAGTAGTTGTTAGTCTACTGATGAACATACTGGAAAAAGAGGAAGCTTGTGCTCGCGGGGCATTTTGTAAATGAGGGCGTATGCAATCACACCTGTTGATGTTGTGTAAACATCCATTATGTCTAAGTGAAGATTAGGGAGTGTGTGAAAACATTGTGAAGGAGAGAGAGAAAGAAGATCAGGAGTGTGGTTAGAATCAGGTTTTGCTGAGAACTCAACTCTGCATAGTTCGATCAGGTGCTTGAGGTTGGTTGTAGAGTCTAGCACTCTCTTTTTTGGTTACAGTTTGTCTCAACTAGTTCTTCATTTAACAAATTATTAGAATGGGTTACTTTAACTAGTTGTTTGGTGAACATGTTATTAGAATGGGTTACCTCAACTTGTTGTTTGGTGAATAGGTTATCAGAATGGGTTACTTCAACTCGTTGTTTGATGAACAATATTGGATCCTATATAATCTAAACCATCATCTCTGAAACTTAGGATTATGTCCTTTGATAGTCGTTGGAAACCATAAAACAAAATCTCCAAACTAGTATCTTGGCTCAATGTATTGGTTTTGGGACCATAATGACTAATTCCACTAGTTAAAAGCTACCAAGTCTTATGCTACTAACTAATTTTCGTGGAATTTCTTTAGTTCTATTAGTCAACTAATTAGAACTTTAATAAGTGTTAGGTCATGATTTTGTCTAGGTTCGGATGGTAACAAATACTCCGTAGGTAGCAATGGGTGTAATCCAAAACAAGTTAGAATGGAATATGACATGTTCTAACCTTAAAAGAAACTTTATAAGAAAATAAAACTATGGACAAGTGTTCATCATGGTCATTTTGGTTTTCATTCACTAGCTTTGTGAATAATGTACCGAATATTTTATTAGTAGACTTAGCTTGTTCATTCCCTTATGGATAATAGACAATAGAGCTGGTATGTCTTAAAATAAAATGATTAGTTAAGTAACAAATAACATCGTTAATGAAATGTGTATCATGATGGGTAACAATAGTTAATGGATAACCAAATCGGGTGAAAATGTGGTCATATAAGAACTTTGCAGTAACTACAACTGTGTTGGTGCACAAAGCTTTCACCTCTACCCACTTGGTAGTATAATTAGTGGCAACTATAATGTACTGGTTGCTATAGTAACAATTTGTCGATAAATAAAAGGTCTGATAACATCCCCATTTCTGGAAAGGTTCTTCATGCAAAATAATGATCAACTTTGCCATGTTTTGTGCTAATAGGTTACCTATTCGTTGGCATAAATCACAAGTTCGACAAAATTCATGAATATTTCTATTCATGGTTGACCACCAATAACTAGCATCAGTAATCTTCCTCACAATAATGTTTGAGGAAAAATGTCCTCCTCCAACTCCACTATGTAACTCTTATAATATAATTGGTCCCTATTCTAGTTGTAAGACATGATGGAACTTATTATCTTGTCCCAATATATAAAGTACTCCATCTTGTAACACAAATGGTTTAGTTCTCTAAGCCAAATACTATTTTTGTGAAGTAGTAAATTTCTCTAGCATTATCCCTTCTAATATACACTTTGTAACCACTTTGGTTATGAAGTGAACATGTGAGCATCAATGATCTAATCAGGTACACCGATTTTGCTTGGTTAAGCAACTTACTTAATGCATCTACCATTAAATGGGATTTACTAGGTTTATAAACAATTTTGAAGTCATACTCCAAAAATAACAATAACCACTTGGCTATTTTGCCAAAAACTTGTGGCTTGTTAACTAAGTACACAAGAGCCATGTGGTTAACATAAAATACAAACCAGTTACCCACTAAGTAATGTTTGATTTTTTGTAAGGCATAGACCATAACTAAGGCTTCCCTCTCAATAGTAGTATAATTCCTCTTGATTAAATTCAGTAATCTTGAGGCATACATAATCGGTTTATGAAACTTTTACTGGTTAGGTTTTGGGCAAGTGTAGCTCCTATTACTAATTGGGATGCATTTGTGTGAACATGAAACTCAAGCTCCCAATTTGGATTAATCAAGATAAGGGCTTGTATATATTGGTTCTTAATCTCTTCCCAAGCAATCTGACATTCTATGGTTCATAAAAAAACTTTAGACTTCTTGAGTAGTTTGGGATGGGTGACATAATAGAGGCAATTTTTTTAATAAAACACTTGTAATACTATGCCATTCCATTAAACACTTGGATCTGCTAGGGGATAGTAGGTACTGACATGTTTATTAAGGCTTCAACTTTCGTGGGATCCATAACTTTCCCTTCTTTGTGTACTATGAAACTTAGGATAGTTCCTGACAATACCATGAATGCACACTTGTTTGGGTTAAGGCTGATACCAAACTCTCTACACTTGAGAAATTACTTCTTGATCTTCTCAAGGTGAGTTGACAGGTCATTGAAAATCGTAAAGTCATCAAGGAATATTTTCATGAATACATCAATGTATTCATGAAATGTTTTGGTTATTGCCCTCTGATAGGTAGGCGGTCCATTTTTGACACCAAATGGCATCACAACCCACACAAAAGCCCCCCAATCAATAACAAAGGCGATTTGGTGTTGGTCTTCAAGTGTAATTGAAATTTGATGATATCTTGAAAATCCATCTAAAAATGTATTTAAACTTCATGTCTAACAAATGTATTAATCACCTCATTAGTAAAAGGCAATTGCCACGTTGAGCTTTTTGAAATCCACAAATTCTTAGTTTCCCATTCTTTTTGGGGAACAACCATTATCGAAGATAGCCAAGTCACTTCCTCAACTAATTTGATAAAACCAATAGTAAGTAACTTGTCTATGTCTTTCTTAACAATGGCAACATAGTTAGGATTCAATCGGTACCTTGCTTGATGAACACGTGGTACTGTGGTATTCAATTCAATCCTATGTTGAGCAATCTTTGGTGGAATACCTTTCAAATCTTTGTATGTCCAGGAAAATACATCTTTGAACTCCTTTAAAAGCTCAATCAATTAGTTTGTAACAACATGTTCAAGTGTAGGGTTCATTTTCACCTATTGCACATTCTCCTTGGTACCCAAATTGATTTTGGTTAACTGTTCTTCCTCAGTAATTGTCTAACCTACTATGGTTAAATCTTGTATTCACTTTCGAGCAGGTGTCTCATCAATGATCATCTCTCCAACCTTTGGATGGAAAAAAGTTTCAAATAAGTGTTATTTGACAATATCAGGGGGTATAATTAGGTTGACAGTTGGAACACATATCGGTTCAACAAGTTGTTTGGAACCAGTTTTGCTATACTAAAATCTATTATATGGGTTAGTTTAGAAATTAGTTTAGTATGAATGGGTACTTCTATGGTACCTATTAATAATAGGTCCAACTCTGTAGCAAACATTACATCCTCCTCTTCATTTGATATTCTAGAATGGAAATCATAACATACTAAAACTTTTGGTCTTTTAGTTTGAGCACCAAGTTTCTTAGTAACAGGTTTGGTTCTTATTGTACATGTTCTTTGTATTGTAGCAACATTGGTACCCTAATCATGGGATATTTTTGCATCTTTCAACCATGGGCATCCTAGCAACATTGAGCTACTAGAATCTAGAACACTAATAATCATGAATGTAATGGTATAGGGAGTACCATAAACAAATATTTTCAGATCCTTAATAAGACTAAGTGGTTTGGTTATAGTTTGATTTGCCATATGCAAATTGTAAGGCCTTGGATTAGGCTTTAGTAAACCAAATTGTACTCTTCAAAACCTCCATCAATTAGCACATCATCTATAAAGTTTTGACCAACCTAGACTTGAATTATTGCCATCTGTGGTTAATAGCCACTATTGCACAGGCAAATTCAGGTTGAACAAGTTCAAATGGTACTGGTTGAACATGCTTAACTGGTTTTTAAATGTATTTTTTGATGTCTGGCACATCCTCAATAGTTGTCCCAGGTTGATGACATATTTGGTCTCCAAAACTTGAATGTTGATGTCTTTCAAAATCTCCTCCAAAGTCTCTTCTAGTAAGGTAGTTTTTGTAGTCAATTGAACAAGTTACTTGCTAATAACCGATTGACGCACTGGTTTTGGTAAACCCACCCAATTTGAATGAAGTGGTTCATTAATTTCAATAGGTGCTTGTGATATTGAATCATTCCCTTGTAATTCCCTAATAGTGTGAACAAAAGATCAAACATCTATACTTTTGTTTGCCAATCAATTGTTGCTTTCACCTTCACTAATTCATGTTCTTTAAGCACTTGTTGTTCTAGTACTTAACTATGTGTTGTGAGAACAACTACATTAACCAATATATTATCAAGTTTAGAAGATTTTGCCATTACAGTGGCAATAGTGGTTAGTTTAATTTGAAACATGTTCTGAACTTTTGTTTTTCTAAGATAGTCAAGTGCACAATGTTCATAGCTTTAGAACAAATAATATAAGGATATTTCAATGGTATTCTAGTTGGTTTAATAGGTTGTGCAATAATTCCAACTATTGGTTCAACAACTTTAGTGGAAACAACAGGTGCTACAAGTTTTTTCTATTTTCATGTTGTGACATTTTTTTTTCCCATAACTAATTTTACCACAATTTGATTAGGTAAGTGGTTGTTTAATAGTATTTCAGGTAATTACAAGTTGTGCAACTGGTTTAGATTTTGGGTGGGTTATCAAGGCAATGTAATTTGCTACGACCGATCCACTTTCTTCACAAATGATTGCAGCTTCCTTATGTTCAATAAGGGTATCTCTTGCCATACTTGATGTTGCTAATATAAGGTATGGTTGCAAACCTACTTTGAAAATAATAATTAGGAACACATTAGTAGTCTTGAATTGCAAATAGTTAGCAAATTTTAGTAAATGCTCATAATAAACTTCCACCCATTCACCAATTTGTTGTTGGAGGTTCTTCAATTGCATGTAGACTTTTTTGTTGTTCTTCACAATTTGGAAACATTTGCAAAACACTTGCTCCAACTCCTCAAAATTGTAATTGGGATGATTTTGTACAAATTTTTTGCCCCATTTTGAAATATTGTTTTATAAAGTGAAACCAAATAGGTTGATGATATCAGCCTCCACAATCTCCCCATTAGCTTTGATTATTTTTTTGAAAACTCTAATGTGAACATTAGGATCAATATCCTTCACATAGGTTGGATATTGAAGTTTTCGATATGGCAATTTATTGGTTGGTCCAGATCAAATTGCAACCGATGGGTACCATGGTGGCATGAACATTTTTGAATCAAGTGTTGGCCATCCATCAAATCCAACAAGTGGATCAGGTGATGATCTTCTTCTTAGTGATCCTTTATTAGGTGAACCTCCAAGTGGTTTTCCACCTAGTTGTGGATGTAAATTAGCCCTTCTTGGATGTTGAAATGAAACATCATTACCATGGAAAGGAGGTCCATTGGCAACATGTATGTTCACAAGTAGAATTGCAACCACTATCTATTGAACAAATACACCCCTAGAAATTAAATTTGGTTGTTCTAATCTAGAAGTTGGTATCCTAACAAGATATTAGTTTTTCCCCAATTGCTCAATAGGTGGCATTGGTTTTGTTTGGGTAATACCAACTACATATTTCTCCCTTTTCTTAAAAATCAATGGATCAAGTCCTTTGATTCCAGAATAATACATAGAATACATGCTGGGATCCATGGGTATAAAAGGTGGAATTATATTATACCACATTGGATGTGGTATAGCTTTAGGTTATCTTGCTATTAGTGGTGTAACGGGTTACTGCCAATTTAGGTGTTAATTAATCAGTGTTGGGTGAGTAACCAAACCCGGCTATGATTGGATTTGTGGCATGGGTACACCAACCTATATTGCTAATGTGTTCATTGTGATAGGTGATAAAAAAAAATTGAGTTCTTTTCTCATTAATTGCTTCAGTTTATCATCCACAAAGGGACAACTTTTGAATTCATCTCTAATTTATTAACAATATGCATAGGTTAATGCAATTTCAATAGTGGGTTGTGGGGTTGTAACCGCTATAATTTGCTAAACAAGTGGTTGTTCAATGGTTCCCATAACATGTATATTCAGTCAAACACCTTGAGTGACAAGTTATGTTCGTCGAACAACAATAGGTACTGTGACTACATCCACTGGTTTTGCATGTTGTTGAGAACTAGATCAATGTGAAGGTCTTTGCTCTAAGTTACATAGTTGTTCCAACTAGTTTAAAAGTTTATTGCGCTCCAATTTGGAATCTGTTGTGATTGGATTCAAAACATGAACCGGTTCAAATGTGTAATATCCAACGATTGATGCTAATCGAGATGGTATAACAACTATGGGAATATAGTAATTGGGTGTTATAGATTGCCACTTCTATGTTGTAGGGGTTACTTCATCAACATGTCAAACAAGTGTAATGTTTTGTCCACCTAGTTATGTGTTCGGCCTCCATTGTTGGGACAACTATTGGGGTGTCAAAAATCAATCAATTGAAAGTACTTGCAGTTCCCTTCTTTCCTCCTACTTTGTTGGTATTTGATGAAGAGGTAAACTTGCCATAACTAGTTGTTGAGGCTCATTATTGAGAGTATCAATTGGTTAAATTCCCTCAATTTGAAAATGTGTTGGTTCTTGTGACTAAACCGCTTCATAAATGAGTTGTTGTGGTACTTTTAATTCTAATTGCCTTCCTAAGGCCTCTTGTGACTACTCTTGACATCTTTTATATTGATTTCAAACAATTGTTACTTCAAATTCTTTTGCTCATAGGTTGCTATAAGAATTAGAAATCATCAAGGCACAAAAATCTTTAAAAAACTACTAAAACTATTTACAAATCCAAACTTAAAATTTCAAAACAAAATAAGTGTTAAAACCAAAAACCATAAACATTTTTGCTTACAATTTCGTTCCATTGCATGGTTGCCAAAATGTTAAGGTTTTTTTCAATTCTTTTTAAATTTTGGATTTCTTCTCTTTTAAGCTTCCTAATTTTGGTTTAGATTATATCAATGGGTTATTTCAAATCAAGAATTCAAATATAATTATTTTCTTTCAAATGCAAAAGCAAAAATAAATTTTATCTTACATAACAAATTAAAAGAAATAAAAATATCCAAGTTCTAAATGAACCTATTCATAGACCAAGAATACAAGTAAGAAGTGATTTTACAATTTAAAAGAAGAAAGAAGTTCCAATAAGTTCAAAAAAATTCCAAGAAATTCCAAAAAAATCTTCACATCCTTCTATCTATACCAAACATAACATTGTTTTAAATTAAATAGTCAGTAGCCGATAAAATTTTAATTTAAAATACAACAACTACTAGCCATAGGCTTAAACTAACATGTTACTGTCAACAACCAATTACTGTGTAGGCTAATTACTAATTAACTTAACCCATTGGTTACCCTAACACCTATTACTTATTACTGGTTATTTCAACAAACTAGTTCATTTATAGTCTTGTTACTTAATAATAATTGTATTAAGTCTCAACATTATATTACCTCATCGGTTACCATTTGGAAATAATCGGTTAGTATATACACACTTGAAAAATTGGGTTAACATAGGTTTATTACATCACAAAAATAATACTTAGCCCAAAGAACTAAACCATTTATGCTTCAAGAAGGAGTACTATACAAATTTGGACAAGATAGTAAGTTTCATTGAGTCTTGCAGTTAGAATAGGTACCCACAGTTTTGCAAGAATTACATGGAGGAATTGCAAGAAGCCATTTCTCTTCTAACATCATTGTGAAAAGGAAGTTAGATGCTGGTTATTAGTGGCTGACAATGAATCAAGATGTCCATGAATATTGTTAAATCTATGACCAATGTTAGAAAATAAGTAACTTGTTGACAAAAAAATTGGCCAAATTCTGTATTACTTTACCTGAAGAACCATTTCAAAAATGGGGATTAGATTTTATTAGACCTATTCAACCTAAAAGCAGATTCTTAAGCAATTGGTACATTTTGGTGGCCATTAATTATGCAACTAAATGGGTGGAAGCATGAGCATTTCATATCAACACTGCTGCAATAACTGTCAAGTTTTTGTACGAACATATTTTTATGAAATTTGGATGTCCATTGACAATCATGATCGATCAAGGTACCCATTTTATTAATGATGCGATCAAATACCTTACTGACCATTTTATCTTTAGACATACTAGTTCTACTATTTATTATCCACAATGAAATGGATAGGCTAAGTCTACAAACAAGGTTTTTGGAACCTTACTAACTAAATTGGTTAATGAAAACATGAATGACTTGGATGAACACCTATCCATAGTTTTATTTTCATACTAAATTGCCTACAAAGTTGGAACAAGTCATATTCCATTTTAGTTTACATATGGATTACATCCATTATTGCTTGTGAAATATTTATTACCATCCAGACTTGGTGAAAACATAAAATCACAACATGTCAAAGTACTAACTAATTGACTATTAGAGTTAGAGAAGTTACAAGAGAACAAGTTGATTGCACAAGATTTAGTTGCTTCTAACCAATGGAACATGTCATTATGGTCATAAAACCAATTCATTGAATCTAAGTTTCAATTTGGAGATTATGTATTATGGTTTTTAGGGGTTATTTTTAAACATGTTCCTAAATTCCAGAGAAGATGGTTTGAGCCATACATAATCCGATATTGTTTGCCCAATAATATTATTTTACTTATCACCATTGATAATTAAAGTTTGATCCTAACCTGGCCCTTGTTAATATCAACAAGCTAAAGTCATATAGGTTCGTTGAAGATAGAACTCTCCAACCCGTATTAACTAATCCTAGTTACTTGGTTACTAATGAACTTGTTCAAACAAAGAAACTTGAACCACTACCTATTGAAAATGAAGATTATGAACCCATAGAGTTAACTAATTAATAATTACTTAACACCTGGTAATATTATTGGAACAAATGTACTTGTTCATCACATCATGATGATGTACCTGTTGAGTTTAACTATGTACATGTTTGTAATGATCAAAATGATGCATTTAGTGAAAAATCTATAGACATCTATACCACTACTTTGATAATAACACTAGTGCCACGAGTTATTACTATTTCAGACTTAGAGGAGGAGGTTGAAATCATTTTTCAACATATTGTTGAAGAGTAATCAACATAGGTTCTTGAATCAAAACCTTTGGAAGAGGTTCAGTTGCAACAACCTATGAGCAAGGATAGTGGAGAAGAGTTTCTCTAAGAACTCGTTGAAAAAAACCTATTTGCAACATTATTCCCTAACACCCATGATCAAAAACCAAAGCCATGATGAAGAGAAAAGGCAGAGCGCATGTAAAAGAATAGGTTGAAAAAACATGTTAAAAAAAAAAATGTCTAAAGTAAAGGAAACGTAGAAGATGCTATAGTGGATGAAGATGAACTCAAATGAACTCAAATGAGCTAGACGAGCCGGTTTGGAAAGCTTATCCAACTTGTAATGGACTGCACCATGAGAGGATTCATTACAAGATTTTTTACGTACTTGGGAAGAAACGAAAGATGAAAGAATCCAAGGACAACTGTGTGGTCAAGAAATTTTGATTAATCAAGTACTTATCATGAACAACTTGGATTTCCAGTGAAGGGGCAATAGATGTTGTAAATACAACTTATGGCAAAACAAAAACCACTTTGAAGAAGATTGCAAGTTCACATGCCTTTGTAAAAAATGAATAGTGGAATGTAGTTCGCATGAAAGAGGAATTTCATGTAAGATTTGTAGCCATTTTGCAAATCATTTACCAATAAGAGTAGTTAACATATTTTAGCAACAAAATTGCCATCACCTTTGACCTAGCCAACAAAGGGTAACCTACGAATTGGTGTTCAATAATTTTGACTCAATTATTGGTTAAATTTACCATTGGACAGAACGTCAAAAGAAAGTAACAACTAACCTAGTGCCTAATAGGACCAAGGTAGACAATTATTATTTAGGGCCTATCCTAGATGTTCTATTTAAGAAGTGATTCCCATTATCTAAAGTGCCTTCACCAAGAATAGCAACCCCAAAAGAACTTGTGTCACCACTAACCAAGAGTGATAGGTTGCTCAAAAATGACAAGTTTCACGTAAACCTATTACAAGGGAACAATTTTTAAATGAAATAAGACCAACATGCTCCACAATTGTTTTGCCTCTACCAGTACGTCAGTCTCATAAACTAAAGACGCACACAAAACCGCTTACACCATGGGACAAATTAAGTCTTGAACTTGTTACCTCACCACCAAGAAAGAAGTCTAGAACCATTTCAAGGTCTCAAATTGTTGATTTGGAGGAGGATGAGGAGCGAACCTATTCAAACAAAATGGGAGGTGGAGATGGAGAAGAGCTTCAAGTAACAGTTACGCAAGGCAACTTGGAAGAAGAACCTGGACCCAATCTGTACTAGGTAATTGATAACATCCAAGTTGAACTTGTTGAACATGTTCGACCTATGGTACCAATTATAGAGTCTAAACAACATGTAGTTACAATTGTAGAATTATCATAACTAGTTCAACCTGTAGATGAACCTATTCATGTAGAAAACCCATAGTTTTTTATATCCTAACTTGTCCCAATTTTCAATCATCCTATAAATAACATGAAACAAATTAGTATGTTTTTAGAGTAAGTTGCTCAGAATGCCACAACTTGGTCAAGAACATTGCCAACTTCAAAGTTGAGTATGAGTAAACTAAGGAAAACTTGTTTGATATTAACAAATGCCTGCAAACTTGTAGCCTAGATTTAAAAATTGTGTAGAAGATTTTGAAGAACCTTGACAAAGAACTGGTCATAGTCAAGGGGTAGTTGATTAAGGTCCAACATGAAAACTAGAACATGTCCATCAAATTGAAGGAGGCAGAACAAGCTATTAGGAAAACTAAAAACCTACAGCAAGAATAGAATAAGCTCAATCAACTCAATTGGAAAACCCATAAGTGTCTGCAAAATGATTATGAACGTATGATGTAGGACTATAACAAGATGGAGTCCAACATGCAACAACATAATACCATAACAAGTTTGGAATAAACTTGTCAAGAACTTAGGGGTCAATATGTGGCTACCAACATAAAGTTTGAAAAGGAAAAACAAACTTTGATTGCTTATATCCAAGTTTGGAAAGGTTAGTTGGAAATGGCTAAGGTATAATTGAATAAACCCAACCCCATTCTACCTGTTAGGATGAACAACAAGTTGAACAAGTTTGAGGAATTGTTATTGGACAACACCTTGTTCAAGGTGTAGAATTAGGCCTTAGGAGACAAAAACCCCAAATGGAAGGAGTGGTGGCAAACAATTTAGGAATTCACAACTTGGAGTAGATTTAGAATAGCATGGAGTTAGCTAGCTTTAATGAATAGGTTTACCATCTAGAGTTGCAAGTGTATCGAATTGTTTTTCTCAATTTCAAATATGAACCACCTAGTTTTGTATTTATAGAAATTGGAACTAATAGAAAAGCAGCAATAATAACACCATCTGGAGTATAACTTGTTGTTACAACTAAATTAGTTAGTCCATTTGGAGGTGGAATAGGTTTAGAGATAACACCCTTACTTGTTCAGACTTTTACTATACATGTTTAGGCTATTACTACTATGGTTAAACTTGTAGAAGGTAGTGTAGAATCTATTAAGGATTAGGTTGAACCTATGGATCCTCCATTTATTATATTTAATAGTGGAATAGGACCGTTGGAGTTCTTATTTGCTATTTTACTTCTGACCCCACACTAGATAGGTATAGGTTAGGAAATTACTTTGATTACTATTATTAGATTTTTAGCCAAGTTGAACCTATGGAGGAAACATGTGTTGAACCTATGGAAGAAATAGGTGTTGAACCTATTGAAAGAGCCGTTAACTAACCAATTGCATAATACTAAGAGAACTTTGAGCTTTGCGTTATTATTTCGAGGACGAAATGTAATTTTCAAAGGGGGATAATGTTACCCAAATTTAATAACATGTGCTCTAATAGGTTATAAATTTAGGTAGCTAATGAATTATTCTCATCACCCTCGATTCAAAGCAAGTGACAATAATTCACAACGGGTTCCAAGTGAATGTCATTAAGTGGTTGGACTTGAAGATTTGGGAACATGAACATGCAATTGCATTTGATTCATGATTAATACCCCACTAGGCCAATTTAATACTATCACAAGGAAGTTTAACTTAAATTGGCCTTCAATCATGACTCATAACTAACATGATCGACATGAATTGCATGCAATTTGCCTTACATTGAACAACCATTCATTTCCAATCACCAAATTGGATTGACACAAGATTTACACTAGTTGTAATGATGTGTGTTTACTCTATGTTCATTAATTTCACTCAAGATTTAACGATGTGATTGCTAATTTTGAATTTAAAAACATCACACACTCCAATTATGACCACCACACAATCTAATTATGACCATCACACAATTTGTTCCACAATGTTTACATTATTTGTTTCATGACATTGGGGATTGGTACACATAATCCTAACTATAATTATCACTATCATGCCAAACATGAACTTGAAATGATAAAAAATAAGGTGACGATCGTTTTTCAAAGTTGTTAGATTATTGATGTGTTGTCGCAAAGGGGACCTTTCTTTGCATGATATCTTCCAACTCCCTAGTCCAATCTTATTGAAATTTGGTGAGCAAGGTGCCACTTCATGTTTTACCACTACTTCAAGTTCCAAAAAGATCTAACAGTGGGTTTGGAAATTGCAGGCCTCCAAAGTAGAAATCTAGAGGCTATTGCACCAACTTAATGTCTCATTTTTTCACTTCAACTCAACAACTTCATGAAAAAAACTTATAATGCAAGATGTCCACTACCTTCCATCATTTCTTTTCCCTCTTCATAAGTACTCTCATTTATTTTTGGTTATGTCTTACCTTTCTTCTCATAACAAGAACATCCCAAATTTTCATGGAAAAAATTAAGTGAGTGAACCTAAGAATTTCCAACCCCTTTAAGGAACCCTCCTCTCTTTCAAAAATGAACCTCTTGTCTTGACCAATGGGAATGAAGGGGAATCCTTTCCTTGCTCCCTCTTCCAATCAATTGGCTATCATCCTTTGAAGTTTAATGAAAATTCTAGGAAATCCACTTACTTTTTCTACAAGCCAATGGGGGTTGGAGGAAATCAACGTCTTCCAATCAAATGTGGATGGAATTCCTTCATGCAATGAAATCATTTGATTCCTTTTCCTCATCTTCCTCCTTGATCCTTTCAATCATGATCACCTATTGACATTTTTCCATCCATTCCCCATATGTTCATCCAAATATAACTATCTCCAAAAATAATTTACCCTTGAAGTAAGTCATCAAGGATTTATTTGTGCACATTCCATTCACCAACTCTATTGATTAAATCCACTAAATTACTTGGGATAAATCTTCACAATTCTTGATTAAATGTTTTATTTACCTTCAAAGTACAATTAATTCTATCATCCAAATTGTACTAAATACTTATGTAATACATGTGGCTAAATAAATCAACAACCCCAAAACTAACATAGGATTTTCACTAACATCTTTTCCCATCGTCAATTTCAAAATTTTGATCAATGTCATTGAACCTAAGGCCTTTCATTCGACCCCATTAAATCACCGTCGAATTTGTCGCCTAACGCCACATGTTGGAACCCTTACTATAATCTATTTAAATGATATTTTTAACACCATCACCATTGTATTAACACCATGGCAAACACCTCTAAGATGTGTGACTTTGAAATTACATCGATTAATGAAGAGTGTTTAGTTGATGCTGAAGTTGAAATGTTAGAGTTGACACAATTGTAAAAAAAAAGAAAAACCAGCCCTAAAGGTCATGCGCCCTAGAGTGGATTGATTAGTGCAATTAATGTGGGATTGTCCACTGCTACCCCTTAACATTAACACCTTAATGATTTATTTAAAATTTGTTCATGCTTTTTAAGATCACCTAGGAAGGTTTGTTGAATGTTTAGCCGAAAATGATGATGTGCATCTATTTTTGAGGACATGGATTCCTAATGATGGGCACTATTGTTAGTTGAAGGGCCTGGTTAACAACTTGCCCATGGAACAACAAGTTGATTACACTACTTGTACCATTCGTAAAATTTTAGACTTCCTATAGTTGTGACTCAAAATGGTTGTCTATATTTACTCAAACACTACATTAGTGCTTCCTGAATTGATTTCAAGTGTGGTTAGATTTTAGCACTTGAAGTTCAGAAAATGATCTTCTACAATTAACGGTTCAGAAGTGGAATAATGCCTTCTTCTAGAATAACCTTGAAGCTTGTAACAATTTCTATAATGTTGTGGTAAAAAATGTTTAACATTTACATCTACTTATGGTTCATTACAACCTTGAAATTAACATATTGCTTACTTTTAAATAAAACTAACATCATTGCTGTTTTTATTATTAAGAGCTTCCTACCTGCATTGTTTGAAATGCTTAATCTATTTTGGGTTCAAACACTAGTAGAAAAACCCCATTTTTTGATTTGTCTTAGGCGACTAAAAGTGTCTTTTGTGACTATTTATCAAAAATAGTCGCAAAAGACACTTTTAGTCATTTAAGACAAGTCGAAAAATGCGGTTTTTCTACTAGTGAAATTAGTCCATTTAATTAATCTTCACAGAATGAATTGAAATTCCACTTAACCATAATAAAAACAACTAAAGTGAGCTTACCATTATTTCAATTAACTAAATACCCATTCCTTTAACTCAAATCATTTAACACCTAATTGTTGAAATTTTACTTACTTATAATCATTCATTACTAAGATTACCATTGAATTACGACATATATAACCTAATCATTAATGTTGGGGCTCACATAGGATATTATATTTAACAAGTGATTTAGTTAACCTATTATTTAACTTAACCGATTATAGAACATGATAGGGAACATTATATTAGATTAGTAGACATGTTGACAAGTTGTTAGTCAATTGGTAGTTTACAAACAGGTTGCAAGTAATGGAACAAGTGGTTAAATATGGTGTAGTTTTTAAATTTTTGGGATTGTTAATTTAGTATTGGCTAATGATTGATTAAATGGTCTATTATGACTATTTAAATTTTGAATTAGTTAGTATAAGACCAAAAAGACAAAGTTGTTAAAGGAATAGATTTTTAATTTTATTTTTGATTTTGTGTTTCTCTTTCACTTGAAACATGAAAACATTTTGTTTTCAACAATTTTTTTTTGGATGTTATGTGCAATTTGAATACATGTTAGTATAGGAATTGTAAATAAAATGAGTTTTGTTTTGTTGAAGTGTACATGTTTCTTATTTTAAGAATGTGTTACTGGAAATTCAGAAGTTGAGAACCTTAATGGGAATAGAAAAACCCATTAACAAATATCGATTATCTTGAGGTTAATTTAACTATTATATATCAAAATCAAACTAGTGATGCATAAATTAAAACTAGGTAGTGTAGGTTAGAACTCAATTAAGCTAAATAGGCTAGTTTAACCTAGCTTAAGTAAGTTGGTAATAATTACATTGATAAGTATGTAGGTTAATAATAAATAGTTTAATTGGTAATGAATAAGTAAGTAACAAAAATTAAGTCAATGATCGGTACATACATAGTTAAGTAGGTAGATAAATAATATGTAGGTTACAAATATGTACATTAGAAAAAAATCATGTTTTTCCAATTGTTGAATGCAACTGTTTTTTAGTTGCATGTGACATGTGTAGTTGCATAAGATAAGTTGCAATTTTTTTATTTATCAATATATACAATATGGTTATACATTTATACATTTATGGTAGTTGCATCTTTCCAATTGCACATGCAATTATTTTGATGACCATACATTATATTAATATGCCTCCAAGTTCACTTTGTGTTTCATTAAAATTTGAGTGAAATTGGACAAATTTACCATGGTGAAAATGGGCAATCCCTTAGTAAATGGGGACAAGTTATGGATAGGCAAATTCATCAACAATTAATCAAATTCATTAATATTAAATCATCAAAATAAATTCACTAATAGTTAAATTGTTAAAATAAATTCAATAAGAATTAAATCATCAATAATAAATTCATTAATATTTAATTACAAACTTAGGCTAAGCACCTAGGAGCCTTCATTAAGCCACCTAATTTAAACTAAAAACCTAGCCCACCAAAACACCTTGTCCACCAACTTAGGGTGCAAGTGTGAAAGTTTGAAGGAACAAATGTTAAAGGAACAAATTAACCATTGAACCATTATTTAAATGAATGATATTTTTTTTATTAACACATATTATTATGCACATTTTTTTTTACCTTAAGCAATTATTGGTAATTCTTAGCAATTTGTAGTTATTCTTGGCAATTTTTGTAATTCTACCATAGGATATTTTAGGTTATCTTATTGTAGGCCATTGTTGGTTATTATACATTATTTTACCATAGTCTATTCTTAATTATTTTATCATAAACTATTGCTGATCGTTCTAAATTATTTTACCATAAGTTGTTGGTTATTTTAGATAATTCTAGGTTATTTTACCATTGGCTATTGTAAACTATTCTATTATAAGCTATTGTTGGTTATTTTAAATTATTTTACCTATTGTTGGCTATTCTAAGTTATTTTACCATTAGATATTCTTGGATATTCTTAGCTAATTTATCATTGGATATTCTTGACTATTTTAGGCTATTTTACCCCCATTAGCTATTGTTGGTTATTCTATCGTATGTTATTGTTGTTTATTCTATCGTAGGTTATTATTGGCTATTGTTGGTTATTCTATCATAAGCTATTGTTATTTATTTTAAAGTATTTTGCCCTAGACTATTCTTGGCTATTCTATCATAGGCTATTATTAATTATTTTATCATAGGTTTTTTTCGTTATTCTATCATAGCCTATTGTTGGCTATATTATCATAAGCTATTGTTGGTTTTTCTAGGTTATTTTACCATAAGTTACTTTTGGTTATTATATCATGGGCTTATAATACATAAATTATAAGTAGGTAATAGGTGGTAAAATTTAGGTGAATAAGTTATAAATCAAAGGCTTAGGGTTAGTAATAAATAAACATGTAGGTAAATAGGTTTGCTTGGCTATTGATAAGCATGTAGGTGGATACATATGTATTAAGTGCACAATTTATAGCTAGGTAAATGTATCAAAATATTAGCCATCTACTTATTTACAACCCACCTACTTATTACTTACCTTCCTATCCACTTATTTACATATGTAATGTAAGAAGATGTGAAATCAACATGTTCACAATAATATCATACATTGATGATAAAAGTTATTACACTATGAATGTGTGATGCATTTGGTTAAGGAATTGACTTTTCATTGTGAAGGTGAAAGATTCAAGCCTTTGTACTTACAACCTATTTACATTCCTAGGGGGCTAGGCTAGGAGAATTTTAGTTAATTATAGGCCATGTGTCATGTTTATAGTTGTAGGTTTATCATTTCATGTAATCATGTTTACAATCATATGTCTTGTCACATCTATAGTCATAGGTACAAAATGACCACAATCATAGAGGTCACATGCATTCACATTTATGGAGCTATAATCATGTTCTTGACTACATGACATAAACAATGAATTTGATTACATAAACATGTAGTTGCCAATGGCACATACTATTATAAATACAAGCATGGTTGTAGTCATGAATGTTAGGTTTTGGCATAGTGTTATGCTTCTACAAAGTAGCCACATACATTGCCTTTTATGTTTATTGAAAGTTGTAGAAACTTCCATGAGACTTTTTCTCCAAATATTAAATACATTTCATAAAACCAGAAAATGAGATTATGTTTTTGTATGTCCTTAACAAATATCATGTTTGAACCAAAATGCCAAAATGTGTTGTAAAAACAAAAATTGCCAATTTCAAATCATGTCAATTTAATCATTAAAATCCTCTCCAATTTTGAGGAAATATATTTGATTTAATTTCTAATTTCTAATTTGAAAAAAAGACTATCAATTATAGGGCCTTGAATGTTTTAATCATGTAAAATGATTTTTCAAACATTATCAATTTGCAACAAATTATAAACATTGAAATTTTACAAATACTGGAGCTTAATCCCAAAAAAATTAATAAGAAAATTTGTAATGTATTGTTATCCACAAATGATCATATTGCATCATTAGCCAATTACATTGTTTATTGTCATGATGCTAGTTGATGGTTAACCAACAAATTTTGTTTTTGTCAAATACACAATACATTCATTTTAGGTGAACTCAAAAGGTTTCCTTCGTTCCTAAGTGCTGTTAAACCACAATTAAATGAACTTGGCAACAATAAAAGTTAACTAGTAGTCATATATTATAAATCGAATTTGGCTACCACAAAGTTTTGTAACAAAACTCAATGAAAGTTTGGAATGCGATAGAGTTATCTGTAAAGTAACCCTGTCTCCACCCTATCTTTGGGCCTCCTTTCACCCCTAACCCCTCTTTTACTGGTACCCGTAAAGTAAGGAAATTTTATTGAATCTCAGTATGAAATGTTAAATCTCAGCATTTAATGCACAAGCTTCGAGAGGCAGTACCCTCAGTAGCTTTACAGGCAGGAGCAGTGAAAATCTATGTAGCAGCATTGGAGGCGCTCAGGAAAAAAGAAAGACAGGGTGAAAACTCAGGAACCATCAAAATTGATGGTTTTCTGAGTTTCGCCCCCCCTTGAACGCTAATGTAGTTTTTTAGAGGTGTTTTTTGAATCTCACCCTGTGTATGACCAAACTCAGGGTACTAGTGCTGTCTTTTCCTGACTTTATGGATATCTCTAATGGATATTTAATATGAGAAAAAATAATTTACAATTATGAAAACATTTTTAAAAAATCATAAATATTATTTAAAATTTTTTTATTCCTACCCATTCCTTGAGGTCGTTGTTAGTCATGTCCAACCAATGGATTTCACAAGGTCCTAGTGCCCACCAGCATATCAAATCTATAATTTGATGAATTTTTACATATCAGAGGGGTTGATTTTTGAACCCTTCGAGGGCTTTGAATTCCCCCCCTCCACTTGGGCTGTAGCTCTTGTGATCCGTACCTAAATCCTAGAAGGGTCTCAAGAGAGGCTAGAGTCTTACCCCTTCTTGTGGCCCTCAAGTTATGTATCGGTAGTGCCCACGCAGGTAACTTCCCGTTTCCCACCGCCATTTTAAAAGTACCCACATCGTGACATGCTTGATTGTAGATGAATGTAGATTCAACATGACATCCGAAGACACAAAACGAGTTGGTTTAGGTTTAGGGTTTGGATTTGTTTCCTCTTTTTTAGTATTTTCTGCGGCGCCCAGAAGCATCGATCTCGTCTTTGTTTTTTCCTGCATATCTGCCTTCGTGCGCTTCTGAAGAAACTGTAGTCGCGGGTTGTAAGTCGAGGAATTCTGCATTAGGAGCCAGAGGACATTGCTTTTTTGTAGCGAGGTTTTGTTTAGGTGTCGAGAAACGACTTTTTAGCTTAGTTTAAGTAGTAGCTTTCTGTGTCCCTGCCTTCTGTAGCGCTTTGTGACAAGTGTCATTTTGTTTTTGAAAGTGTTGTGCCTTGAGGTATCTGGTGTCGTGAGCTTCATGCTATGATGCAACACCTCGTCAAAAGAGGCGGAGATTGATATGACGGGCTTTTTGCGACGTGGGTTGGGATGTCCCTCTACCATTACTTTGTACCTGTTCACATGATTCTACAGAGGTTGGCGCTTTTGCTAATGGCTGCTGGCGTGCTTTGTGATTTGGTTTTTTGCTTTGACTATTTGCTTCGGTTTTTGGCTGCGCGAAATGTGTCTTGAGCTGCGCTGACGTCTGCATGGTTTCCGTCTATTTACAAACCCTTGTTTTGGCTGGGGCTAGAACTACCAGAATCGGCTATTAGCGGTGCTGAGGCTTTGGTTAGCTAGGAGCACCTTCTTGGTGTACTCTTGTATTTCTGTGGCGCTGTGTATCCTGTATCAATCTTGGTGATACGGAACATGATGAGGGAAAATTGTCGCCCCAGTCCTATGGATGCACTACGTGTGTCATGAGGATTGACTGTGCGAAAGCTCTGATTCTATGCGGTCAGTCGTTTGCGATTTCAGCAATGTTCATTAGTAGTTTGGCTTCTGTTTGGGAAGTGATGACAAACACCGCGTTCACTGAGCGTACCCGTACGTCTGTAGATAAGCGATATTTGATTTGCACGTCAGTCTGATCTCCTTACCACTTAGCAACAGATCTGCACGTTTTGTTTCCTCGTTCTCAGATCCCTGCTTTTCCAAGGATTTTTGGATTCGAAGTGCATGTGCTTCTGTAGAGTTACAGTCTCTTCGTGGACGCTTTGCATTCTTAGGGGTTCTTTCTTGGTGCTTAGTGATTGTTTCTTATGGTTGTGTCGTTCGGTCATTCTGTGCCTCTTTAATCTCAGCCTTGCAGTATACCGTGCTAATCTGATTCATGGGAGGCCCATACGGATTTGGGAGTTTCGCTGACAATATCTGTTTTTCACTGGATGTACTCTGATAGCAATTTCGCAGACATTTGTATCCAACTGATTGCCTGTTCTTACCTTTTCTTCTCAGCAGTAGTTAGGGGTGCTGTCATAGTTCGGACAGTCGTCATTATGTGCCAGTTTGTTCCATCATTTTCTGATGTCCGAGGTTTCTGTTTGCTTAATGGAGCGGGGTTGTGAGGCTGAATGATGATTACTACAGACCTGTTCTGAAATTAAAATGTGGACAAGTTGATGTTTTCCTGACAGTATTGTCCCCTGTATTCATTTTCATCGGCTCAGAAAATGCTGTTTTATCCAGCTAAGAATTTTAAGCATTGTTTGAGAGCAAATAACTGTTTTCTGTATAAAGACGGTTATTATTTAGTGTATGCTCAGATTGAATCTGAGATGTCTGACCAACGAGAGTGAAGAACTTTTTAAAAATAACTTGAAAAGGAAAGCTGCGGATACTGACCAACGATGGAAATGAAACTCGTAGACTATAGAGTAGCCCAATAGGAGCGGCCGTTTTTCACTATAAATTGTCACTGTCCGAACGGTAATACCAAAAACTGCATGGACAATGTCAAGTATATCAGAAAAATAACCCTGAGGTATAGTGGAAGGGAAGTTGCTAAAATACTTTCCCAACATTTTAGATGTTTTATTTAAAAGTGATAGTATGCTTTGTGAAACTTCAAAAAAAATACATCACAACTGAAATGATGCACTCTTGCAAAACGAAATGTCCATCATCTCTGAACTATTCTCCCTTTTGCTCAGGCATTAATATATTCGCTTAAACTGTAGTATCTATGCAATTGCGATGAAACCTTTTCTCACAACCTATTACCACAATCTGGAACATTAAAAAACGTTGGCATGCACATTTCTTGGTCTATTTGTAGCCAAAATTGTTAATCTCAAGAAATGAAGTGTACACAATATTTTGAAGAGCTTGTCAAACTTTACCTATGATATATATGTGTTTGGAGTTGATTAAAAATTATATACATATTGCAGGCCATTGATAGAAAATTGTGTAGAAATTGCTTCCACAACTAACATATCCAATACATATGCCACTCAGCTAAAAATGGAAAAGTTTTCATTCAAAAATTATTTGCAAATTTGGACAGAGTGTGTAATTTACAGCACACATCTAGTAAATAGTGCACATCATGAAAAATTTCATATCTAAGAGCTTGTAAATAAATCTCCAATACAATATATTGAAGTGAACATTACACCAAATTCCTGTACAAACTGTTAACCGTGACTTTCATCATGTGTTGTATGAGTACCTGTCATGACCATGCACTAATTTCATCAGCTCCATGAATGTAAGATTGGAATATACTGATCCGATCAAGAGTTGTAGGCAAACAATTTTGTGAAATCTGTGTCTTGACAAGTGGGCAACAAGAGGAATTTCAGTTTCAGTCTTTCACCAAGCGTCAAAATGGCAAATTCTGAAGGATGTAAATTGCTGCACTGTGGATGGAATGATATCCTAAATTTTTACAGGTGAGCAACTTCATGAAAGAGCACTCAGCAAAGTAAAGAGGTGCAAAAAATGGCACCTATATTGACTTTGCTGCAGTCCAAAAGTTGGTAGGTGCTGGACTGCAAAAAGAGTGAAGATAGTTTCTCTGAAACAAAAGGAGGAAATCACTCTGACAGTTTCTAGACACTGGCAGGTGAAGAAAACACACCTTAGAACTCTTTTGGCATTGTATGGTACACCAGTCTTGTACGGTACAAGTGAACTGTGATTCAGCCCGCATGAACCCCCATTATGAATGTGATTCAGTTCCTAAACGAATCCCTACATCTATCAACACAAATCTTGTAGCTGGTTACCTGATAGCAAAAGTCAGGACTGGCTGATGGACTTCAGATTGCACAGTCTTGCCAACAAGGCAACACATGCTGCCATTCCAGTAGTGCCAAACCATGCTGCTCAAACTTCTTATAACTCAAGACAGCACAAGTTCTCAGTATGCCCAAGTTTCAAGCCTAGACCCCTGCATCTGCAACTTCTAAACATAAACTGAAGGAAGAATTCCATGTGAAATAAACCTGGAACCTTCACCATCTGAACATAGGAAGCTTGTACTCACTTGCAACACCCATAAAACCTCAGCAAACTATACACATGCATGTCAACCTGACCCAAGTGGGTCACTTAGGTTAACCAAACACAATGCTCTCATCCTTGCTCTGGCACCTCCTTACAGCTACACTACAAAACTAGACACTGAGCATGTGTTTGTGTATCTGATCTGCACATCCAGCCAAAGACACATATCCCAGTTAGCTTTCACCGGTCTGATATATGGTTGCGGACTTAGCAGGTGCAGATTCTACCTCTCAAACTCCTGCAAATTTCCTATACTTTTCTCCCACTGTAAAGACCAGCTTGATTTTTTCCTTTGTATTTTAAGGATGCTCCCTGGCCTGAATATTGCAGTAATTGAAAACTGTACCTTCCGAAATGTGGAAGGTACAGTTTTCAAACTCAGTACTCTATCTTTTGCATTTAGCATAGTTTTCCCAATTTTATCACTTTTTGTCTTTATTTATAAAAGGAAGCAGAAAGAAAAATCAGGCTAGTCTTTAGTCTTTACATAGGACAAGGGTCTGAAAATAGACCCTTCCAGATTTTTGACCCGTTCCCTCAGCCTACTGGCCTTGGGCCAAGATCTCAAATCCAGAAGGTTCTATTTTCAGACCAGCCTTGGGCCGGGATCTCAAATCCAGAAGGTTCTATTTTCAGACCAGCCTTGGGCCGGGATCTCAAATCTGGAAGGGTCTATTTTCAGACCCTTCTCCTATACATAACATGCAGTCACTCCCTCCACATTCTTCCTTGTATAATAGATAGATTTAGTGACAGTTCATAAAAACATGGTAGAACACAAGCCCACAAATAAAGTTCAAGTCAAGATAAACATACTGTTATTGAGGTGGCCCTCCACCCATATTAGTTGACTGCTGCTGGTGTTGATGCTGACGGTGCTGATGTTGTTGCATTATATATGCATTGTACATGTCCATGTTCATAGGCTGAACACATAAACAATTCCAGACAAAATTCATGAGGGCAAAAAGAAACAAAAAATCCCCAAGATGTCATGCAAAAGGAAAATGACCCTTGTATCAGTCAGAAGAAACTGCCCCACAAAAAGAGGAGAGGCAATGCAACTGGATCTAGTGGGACTGATACAAACCAGAGATTAAAGAGAAAGGCATTTGTAAGGTCAGTGTCACCTGTGGAATTTGCAGAGGCTGATGCTGACATGCAAGATAAGCATTCAGCGGGTCCATAACATTTGGGTTTACAAGTCTGGGGTCATGAACATCAACCATGCTCATAGAAGTAACTGGCATGTTACCCTTGTGTGAAGGCCCAGTCAAGGGCATACCAGGTCGACCTGAGCCAGATGCAGCCATATCCATCATACTCATGCCTAGGCCCATGCCCATCCCCATCCCCATGCCCATCCCCATGCCCATCCCCATACCCATCCCTAGGGGAGGTATGGCTGTCATCTGTGATATCTGCAGATGTTGCATACCAGCAGGCATTACCATTGGTGGTAGACTCATCCCACTCCTCATGGACATCATCTGTTCACATAACCAACAGCAGAAGGAACAGTTGTGAGTGACAAGAATGCTTAAAATAAGCAGTCCTGTCCAAAAGAAAAAAATTCAATTTACAGATGTGGGGTATTGTTGGAATCCCTGTACATGAAGCTGAAGCTGAAGCATTTTGAGGTACTCGATCGCCTCATCCAGCATTGAAGCTTTGTCCGTCTGAAATGAAAATCATAATTTCATCCTTGCGTTAATAGCAGTGCTCAGCAACATCACAAGATCATCATGGGAAATGGAACACTACCACAAATACAATGTAATTTTGAGACAGTCCAAATCCTCAACAAATGAATGATCTCAGTTTATCCCTAAGAGATACATATATACAAAAGAGATTCTGCTCTGTAGGTGCAGCATCCAACCTAAAATACAGTTCAAGAGTCCCAGTGACAAAATACATCACCTAGTTTACAGAGTGATCCTCTGTGCAAAGTCTCTTGAAAACAAACCAAGCACATGAGCTAGCTAATACATGACAAAAAATGTCATGTAATAGCATGAAATTGCTCAATAGCTACATCTGCAGACACAATCCTCAGAGATACATACCTTGTTTGAGTTTGGGATAAGTTCTTGCAGAGCCTTCATCTTCTCATTGATTCGGTCTCTCCGGCGCTACAATCACAAGCACATCATAACTGTCAAGTGCATGTGAAATGAGAGACAAAGCCCTATGTTACAACAATCAGGTTGTCCAAAAAATTATGCCTGCAACTCAAAGAACAAGGTTGAGAGTCACACAGATCTTGACTACTCTGAACACACCATTGCATGCACAACAACAAGAGGTTCAAAACCTACTCGCTCAGAGAGATTGTGGACTTCAGCAGCCCTAGTTCTCTTGGTTGTGCTTGTACGCCCTTGTGTGGAAGGCTTCTTCAAGTCAGCTGACTCATTGTCTCCATCCTGGAAAGCCATCACAGCTCGTCTTAGAAATCTACGGCAGGAGACAGTTTGTTATGCAGCACAGAGTGAACAGTAGGTTTCAGAAGCTTCTCTCTCAGGAGGATCATGTCAATCAAAAACAGATAAAGAGGAAGAATGGTTCACAAGTGGACACCCTATAGCACATGTTTTGCAAAGCAAACACCATAAGCTACAGCATGCCAAACTGGCTGGGAGGATGTTTCAGAGTGTTTTATATACTCACTTCACTCTGACATTCAGTCTCTTCTGTCACCGCAGCTTTTCTTTTATTGCTTGTTGAAGCTTCTTTAGTCCTCTCTGCACTGTTGCCAGACCCGCCTGATGAGGAAGCTATAGTAGGTTCCTGGGCATCTGGAACCTGTCTCCCCTGCTGAGGTGTCCCTTTGTCTGCAGACTCTAGACTAGTACTACCTGTTACTCTTGACATCCGAAATGTATCTTGTTCAGCAGTGGCAGGCTTAGTGTTACAAACCACAGCTTCCCCTTCCACCACCAGTGGTTCCACCTCCTTTCTAGTGACAGGGATGGGGGGTACTGCTCCCCTGCTGGAATCTACACCTGGGTTTTGTTGTTGCTGGCTGTTGGAGCCTTGAAGATGAATCTCAATGTCTTTCTGGGAGTCCATTCCACTCCTCCCTGTTGTTGTTGACTCAGCAATTGATGAACCAGTTGAGGTACTTGCCTCAAAATTCGCTTTTGCCAAGGGTTGTTTATTAAGTATGTTGGATGGCATGCCAGAAAATACTCCAACCTGATGATAGTTCTTCATTATTGCAGCTGACCTTGAGAAATGTGAGAAGTTAGCACGGGCCAGTTTTCTAGCAGATTCAACCTGCAAGTTGCTTGTCCCTGGCCGTGGCTGTGGTTTGGGAGGTGGCATAGGAGCTGAGAGTGGTCTCGAAGCAAGCAGGGAGGTTCTTGGAGGAACTTGGCTTGCTGTTGTTGGATAGACACCAAAACCCTTTGAAGAATGGGGGGTAATGCTGTGAGGTGGCCATTTTGAGACTAAGGGCTGCAATGTCCGTACTTTGCTGAAGGCCTCTGCACCAGTCTGGGGTATTACACCTGCTGCACGGCCTGCACCTAGTGCCATTGCAGCCTCAGCACTGGCAGCCTTGTTTCCTACAGCATCACTCCCCTCCATGTTGGATATTGGCATATGCTGCAAACGGCCTACTCCCTGTCCCACGAATGACTCCTTCACCACTTGCATGTTTGAACTTGGCAGCTCTCCAAAAAAATCAGAACAATAGCTCCTCTCCAAGGAATCATCAAGTGGGTACTGTAACCATGAGACCATCTCATCATCTTGGTAGCTGATGTTTGGTGCCACTGGAGCCTCAGCAGCTGCTGTCTCACTCACTACTGCCTCCAGTGTGCCCTCCTTGTTGGAAGATGGACCAGATGGCTTTGATGGTGTCACCGCATCCTCAACTACTTCTCCTCCATTCCAGTGAGGTGCATAACTAGACTGCCAGTGTGACTTACTTCCATTGCTATCTTGGGACTGCATTTCTACATGCCCATCCTCAATCCAACCCAGCCTGCAAATCTCCACACCAGCAAAAATCAATCAGAGACATAATACACACTGGATCTACCTGCATCTACCCAACCAACTCTCAAACTGATGACCCAATGCCCTTCTCAATGATGTGAATTTGGAACAAGTTTTACTTTGGAGAGATGATGAGTAGCCAAATAACACTCACACAGAAGCCAAATGGCAATGGTAACTTCCTTCTTGAGATGCCCCTTTTCCTTTCAGTAGTGGGAGATGGTCATGTGCAAGGGTGTGTAGCATCACACCACCCCTATCCCAATCTAGAGCACGGAGACTCATACTCTGCCACAACAAAGCCAGGACAGAAGGCATTGAGCATCTAGCTCATAGGAGATTGATTCTACACATTTCACTGATCATGCAACTACTTTGCCAGTCAAAAAAGATTTGAACACATAGATATATAGTCTACAAGGTGTGGTGGTACCAGGTGACATAATTAGAGCACCGAATCAAGTAATCACATCTGCTTAAACTTAGGTGCAACTTTGCAAAGTGTCTCTTTCCTACTATGAGAGCTTCTCCCACTTATCTTCCACCTGCAATCAAGCCCTCTTACCACCACTTAGGCTCCTCCATGAAAAGAACTGCAAGAACCAAACATGTCAGGGATTGCCTAGTGCAAATCAACACCTCTCAAACATGCATAGTGCAGACCTGGCCCCCTAACTGTTTTTGTACATTATCAGATATATTTGACTCACTCACAGACCAGGTATGTCAGAAGACTTCTAAAAGGAGACCACTGGTTGAATGCCTCTGACTGACTGACATAGCAACCTGCAGATGTTGTAGAAGTAAGTATGCTCTTTCTGAGCATTCTCTTCCTCAGTAACAAACTTAAAAGTCCCTCCTAAACAGCCCAGTTAACTGAAATATCTTCACAAGTACTGAAAATTTCTCAATACATATGACTTCAGTTAACCAGGAAAGAACCAACAGATGATTTGATAGTAAGGGTATGGGTATTTCCATCTGGCAACATAACAGCAACCAATCGGCAAGCATGGAAGAGAGGAGACCCATGCAGACAAGCTCAACAAAACCCAAAAGATGAGGAGGCAACCCAATAAACAGACAAACAAAGAGGATCACAAAAAGAAAAAGGCAAGCAAAGCAAAGACCCTAAGCAGGATACGAGGAAGAAAAGAGAGAGAAACAAGACATGGAGAACATTGAGAGTAAGAGCCCCAGAGGACTTGTAAATTGGGCTTACAAAAAAGCTCCCTGCATAGGATTAAGAAGCCTTTGATGTGACTGTTTTGAAGACTCCAAAGACAGAAACACCAAACAGAAATATTCTTTTAGTGAACAAAACATCTGGTCTGATTGAAGACAAACTTTAAAAGAGAGTAACCTTAATTCTCCAAGCTATGAAGAACTCTCTGGAGCTACAAAAGCCTTAAAAACCTATGCTATTACTGACTATTGACTACTCCAAATCTTGCTGAATCTGGAATATTGGAATCCATATGAGGCAAATGGATCATGGTAATACCTGCATATCCTGGGTGAGAATGCTCAAGTTGAAAATGCCAATGCTTATAAGCCTTTGGAATCTTGTGATGTTGCTAAATCCAGAGAAATTGCAGAAAGAGAAAGCATTAGAAGTACAATTTAGCTCCCAAAATGATTTAGGTGGTTGGCACTGCCAATACACTTGTTATCCGGATGCATGAAGTTGGAGAACTCAGGGATGTCAGTAACATACCTGGACCTTCTATAAACTACTGAGGATAACTTACAAAGCAAAACAGGACAGGAATTGAACTTAAAAAGATGATTAAGAGAAAAAAAAAAGATTGTAGAAGAAGAGCTAGAAGTTAGCCAAAACTTTTGTACAACTAAGTACCCATTGGAGTACCAATCAACTGCTTCAAAATTGACTGACCAAACAAGAGGAACAAATTATCTAGTAGGAAATCAAGCCAAGAAACTTTGCAGCTTTTGCTACCTAGAAGCTATGGACGGACTTCACAGACCTAGTCTCCTCCTTGTTCTTCAACCGGTCAACTGAAGAATTATCACCCCAGGTGAGGCAGCTGGAAAAGTCCCCAAGGTTGAACACTCTAGAACCCTTGGAAAACACACTCAAGACAAGAATGAAAAGCTACCACTAAAAATTTCTCTTGATGCTAGTTCAGATGCACCCACAGCACAGCTCCTGGCATAAGAAACCTCTTCTATTTGAAGAGAGTGTGAAACTACATGTGCTGCTGCTACCTGTGAATAAAGAAAATACAAATTGATAGGAGTAGGCAGGAATAGGCAAAGAACATCTGTTAAATACATTTCTTCTCTTTCACTGCTGATCTGTTCAGAGTGTGAAGAAATCCAGCAACAGTTATTATGTCCTCCCAAGGTCAATGGGCTTAAGGTATATGCTCTGTTTGACACCAAACTACCATGGTGAAGGACTTCAAATACAACACAGATGCAATACAGCAAGTGACAATGGTCAGTACACTCCCCATAATGGAGAAATAGTGGAATCTTGAGGGTTACCTTCAAAACTCCCTTCCACATGATGGGAACTTCCAGCATGCAGGTACACAGACTCTGACTTGTAACAGGAAACTGTATTCCCATTCATGTGAAGCTCACTGCCATTGTGCCTGCCAGGACCTCCTTTCCAAATGATCCAAAAGCACAATAGGCATGCATAGTCAGAAGTCCCAGCTCCCCTCAAATACGAATGTGGCACAAACACTCCCCCATTCATTCAAGGGTTGCTCTGTTTATGTTTTCAATGGGTTGCACAAACATCATCGAGGTCCCCGTGAGTGTTCCCTCAGAATGCAATGCAGCTGGCACCAGTCCTCTGGGATTCATACAAGCTTATTGTATAGTCATGCAGTCTAGCTCCAAAAACCGAAAAAGCATCCAGTAGACAGACAGTGAGGATATAAGGGCGCAGTTTGAGAAAACATGATTTTTTAGACTCGTGATTTTCAACTGTAGTCAAATCGAACCTATTGCTTATGCCATTTTTAATGCTTTTTAGCTGTTTATGTCCTGTGTAATCAGTCGTATAGGACTAGTCATGGATGCCATGTTTTGATGTAGCGGTAGTGGGGAATTCTGTGGCTGTCTGGCCCTTCTTCAAGGTTGAGACAAGCCACAAAGATTCCGGCCACACAAGCAGGCGTGGCAAGCCCAAAGGCAAAGTACAAAGTGAGCCACTAGTACTACAAAATCGAAAATCAAAGAGTCAGTAAAACCTTAGCGAAGAAGGATCTATTGGAGCCAGTAACAACCGCAGTCGGTGGGCACAATTCGAGAATCCTTGTTTTTCCGTTCTTCTCTGTCTTCTTTCCTTTACGACGAGCTTCTGGAACACTATGATCTGAGCCTTGCAGCAGTTTCACTTCTGATCCCGCAAGACTTCCTGCTCCTCTTCACCAAGCTTTGTATCTTTCAATTCTCTCTCCCGGGACTCTACATCAAGTATTCTACCTCCCACCCATCGCATATTCACTGGGGCAGATCTTTCCTCGCAGCCAAATGCAGCGGCGCCCCCTTTCTTGTCTTCTTAGTCTCGCCGCAAGCCGAACTCCCCAGCAGAAAATGACATCGTCGTTCCGGTTTCTCGTAACAGAAAATGTTCGCAGGGGCCTCCAGAATTATTCTGTTCCGCGCTTCGGATGCTGTACTGCGTCACTTCGTATAACACCAAAACCCACACACCGAGTTCCCTTACGAGCAAAGTTCGTCTCCCACTTCTCACTGTCCTTCCCCTCCTCAGAGCAAACAGCAAACGGCTGACACCCCCCCAAAAAAATTCTCAACCAGAAGAAACGATCAAACCAAAAAAAACCCGCTCACAAATCAACAGAAATCGATCCTAGCCTCCCAGATAAAATTCCCGCACCTCATATCACCCCATCCCCGCAAAACACTAGACTTAAAGGAACAAAATCTTCACCAGGAAAAAAAAACAACAACAATAACAACAAAATTGAGCTCTACAACGCAACAGATGCTTCCTACGTCGTCAGCTCTCCGTAATATTATGAAGCGCAACAACAGTCCGCCAAAGATCCGACTTCCACAGCGCCAAACCAAAACTGTTCTGCTGCGCGCAGGGCAGACGCACGAAGAGAGAAGCAGAGGAGGAAGAGGGAAGACGAAGGCGTAGGCACCTACGACTAGGTTCTAGACTAACCTCATCACAGACTACCTACATAGTCTAGAGCCTATACACTAGCTAGGTTTCGGCGCGGGAGAGAGAGTAGCCACCAGCCCAATTTTTTTCTTTTGTTTTTGTGCGTGCTGGCTATATAAAGCCAAAAACCTATATTAAAAATTAGAAGTGCTAAATTCAAGTGCTTTTAGAGACTTTCAAAAGCCAAATTTTGATCAAAATTTAAGAAAAATATCAAGCTTTATATACATAGTTCAAGAAAAGTAGCCAAAAAATAGAAGAATTTTAAAATTTTTTTTACTTTTAAATGTATCTTGTAATCACATTTGGCTAAATCTTCCTATGGATTATCGCCATTTTAGCTACGTCACAAAATTGGCCAAAAAAACCACTGGTACTACTACTAGCCACTGTAGCTAGTAATAGGATCTAGCGTAGACTGTAGAGGGTAGTGTCTGACAGGTCTGGAACCTGCGAATAGGATACTGACCAGTACGAAGGGCTAAGTAGTACTGTCAGCTCGGGTAATGTACACATCCAATAATCCCGTTGTACTGTCTGTAACTCCATGAGCATTTTCTGACAGGGATAATTAACTTACTATATTGCACCTTATCTACTAAGGTAGCCTGTGCCCATGGCCCAAGTGAAAACTGGTTGCTACCCAACTTATTTTTTCCTTCCAAAACCATGTTTTGTAATTTAATTGAATTTTCCAACAACAAAAATTATTCAAAATTCAACGTCTCTTGCATGCACCTTGGTTCTAAAATTTCACCTTTAGTTAAATCCTGCTCACTTAAGGCTTTTTAACAATAGGAAGTATGCACGCAAATCCATCTATGATTTTTAGTTTTGATTTAAATGAATTTTTAAAAAATTGTTCAATATTCAATAAAATTTTCACCATATGTTTTGATTCAAAAACATGGTAGAGGCACTGTGGATGGGGAGATCTCAACCTGGGAAACAAAACAACCAACAACCTTCCTTCATAGATAGATCCCTGGTGATAATTGTAATAGCCTAAAGTTGTCCGTTTCCAATTAAATTCAGGTCAAGGGCAGTTAGCAGAATATGTCAATTTTTTTACTGCATTATTTGACATAATCTTCAGTTGATGATCATGATCTCATAATAATGATCAAAATCTTTGTTGCACATGAACATATTTATTTATTTAAATCGTTGAATTTGTCACCACAGACCTTAATCTCATGGAGTGGTCTTGCTCTTGACTATTATGTTGGGTCATGGGTGTGTTGCCTAGCTCACTCAGAGTCGCTTGCCTCACATCTTACCCCAGGTAATGGGAGGCACTTGACCATTCCATATTACATAAACACAACTAGAGAAGACTCATGTTAAAGAGTAGTGACTACTGTCAAATAATTTATTTATTTTGAACATTCCATGTCAACAAAAAAAAATGCTGAATATTTTGAAATATTTTTTATTTTCTTTCACAAATTTTTTTTGGGAATGTTTTTATGAAAACTTCCAAAGGGAATACACATAATCTAATTAGTGTCAGAGCTGCCAAGGTACTACGGTATGCAATACACCCACCTAATGTAAGTATCAACCCCAATTATTTTATAACCAAAGATCAAAGTGGTCTGAAATCTGAATCACTACTTGTACCATAATTATATACCAGCCAACAAACTACACACTTGCCCAACACTTGTTGCAACCACAAAGATATGGCCTATTGGAAGGACTCAAGCCAAGACCCTGAAAATGTTTTCAAATAAACACCGTCAAATGCTAACCTCTACCCACCCCCCTAATGTGCCTCTCTCTATTCATCCTCAGGGTAGTTACCTAGTCCACACACACACAAAACTTCCTATAGATTTGTACTTGGTGTCAACATTGGTACTTGACCACACAGGAATTTATCTAACCAAATGGTTGTGCCAAAAAGGTACCCATGACCTTATGCAGGGGTATCCCACAACATTCTTCAATAATGCTTTAGGCTTTAAGTATACGATGGGATAATGGATTATGGGACTATCTACCTTGAGCCTTGGGTGCTATCCAAATGATTAATTTTCTCTTGTCCAGGATTCCTGTGAAGTTCTCAACATTTTTTTGACTTGAAAAAAAGAATGAAGTGGCATGATTTTTCAAAGGCTCATGAAGTTTTGAGGAGTCTTGTGTCTCATGTGTCGTCCCATGACAAAATGTTTGCAATCACAATATGAGATATACTACATGCAAAATTTCGGCAGTCCAGCCCTCAATTGTGCATGCTTTAAGCCATGACTCCTCCACTGGTAATTTGGTGTACATTTGGTACATATTGTTGGTTCTATCATTAATTAGCTGCAGGTTGGTTCCCAAAGTCTTTGTTCTGTCTTCAATATGAGTCACTTTGATTGGCCCATCACAAAACTAATTCTGAAACTTTGTACACTCACTCAAATAGAATTTTGCACTTGCAAAATATAATTATAGAAGTGCTTTCCTTTAGCTCACCTACACAGTTTATTGAGAGTTCAACTGCGGGCCAAGGTTATGACATAGGGTGTGATGCTAATGGGAATATCATGGAACACATTGGGAACTTGCAGAATATGTTGAGAACACATTTAGAATTTGATATGAACAGAGTGAGAACTTTGTGGGAACTTATTGGACACATTAAAATCCAACCCCTCCCCCTCCCTAAAGGAAAATAATTGAACCTCTTGGGTATATTTTGCATCATCTCATTGGCTGAGTAGAATTTAAATTCCTAACTATGTTCATCACCCATTTTCATCTAGATTAATACCCCTCTTTGATTATGGGTACCCTACATGATTTGGAATCATGTACAGGGTTTCCCTTTCTCAATGCTAATGTTTTCTTTATTTTCATAGCTTGATTCTTTACCCCTAGCTGCAAAGTTTCCTTCACCTACTTTGAAAAATATAGAATTGTCACCCACACTTAGAAGGTTGGTGCCTTGAGAACTATTGTTCATCTCTTTGTCACTCACACTTAGAGGGTGGGTGCCTTGAGAACTATTGCTCATGTCTTTTGATTAGACCTTTGAGTATTGCTACTTTTTAGAAGGTGAACATTGAGATCAATATGGTCACCCCATTTCTTTTCCAAAGTCTAAAAAATCCCTAATTCCAACAACTTTAGGAGATTGAGCAAGGGTGGTCATCCAAGGCAATCATTAATTGAAAACACATGATTGTCAAAGTTGTTGACAGGTTATCAATGTGAAGCCTAATATTCCTCTTAAGAATATTGTTGCATGACACCACCCTTTTTTTCTTTTTTATCATTTTGGTGATGGAGCACTAGTGGCAATCATCCCAAAAAGGATTTAGCATTGATGGCCACAAGTTATTGGAAAACTCTCAAAACAGTAGACAATCTGGCAGAAAAACCTGACGACACAACAGGAACTTGTCTAATTCTGGCTAACTCTTTTTTATGATGTGATCAAATTTGGCTAAATTTTCAAGAATCTGCAAAAGAATATTTTCTTTTAAAGTTTTTTTTGGGTGAAAATTTGCACCAGTTCGCCAGGAAAAAAAGAAAGGCTGCATGACATCAAAAGCATTTATTCACAAAAAAAAATGATCACCTTCAACCATGAATTTGTTGCTTGTAAAAAATTTCCATGTTTGGTTGCCAACCTTGAAGACTCAAGGTTCTTTCCTTTCAGTCTAATGCTCATTCCACTAATGGCAGACTAGGTTACAATGGGTTGTCAACCCAATCACAAAAAAAAACATTTTTTGGTTTTAAAAGTGAAACAGAAACAATAGAAATTGATCAAGAATGTGGCATGACATGTTTCTTGTTTGTGTCAATCCTATCCCATTGTCCTATTTAAACACATGTCCAACAATTAATGCCTTTTTCCATAGCCATTCAAGCACAGAACAATCTGCAACTCACAATGCCCCTTATAAATCATGCAAGGGGTTCAACATGCCCAATCTCCTAGGGTGAATGTTTAACAATGTGGATCTTACAGAAAATATATGGCTATGAGGCAATTGATTATTGTGGGTTCTTTTCATGTTTATATTTATGAATGGTGAATGGAGTGACAATGTGCCCTTGGGAGATCAGATTTTATAAGCACCATTTGCTCAAAGGGCACTAATTCTTGTTGTCGGCATGAAGATCTCTCTATAATATTTCTTCTTACACAATGATGGTGCACCTAAAGCCCTCCAAAACCAAACTTCTCTTGCTCCCCTGTTGTGGAGCTTTGCTGCAGTAGCTTCTCTCTTGTTCCAAGCCTCTTTTAGATGGTTTCATTGTGGGTTCTGGGAGTCATTTATATTTTGTGGGTTTATACTTTATACCAGTGTTGGGCGGTTCTAAAAAATAAATTAGACTTATCTTGGGTCTGGTTCTGGTTCCACACAAAAATGGAACCAGGAATCCAGTTCCATGTCTGGTGCATCCCCCCAAAACAAATTGGCTTCAGTTCTGGTTCCAGTTTTGAAATCAACCTCGGTTGCCCAGTTCTTGCTAACCTGAAATGGAACCAGTGGTTAACTACTGATTAACCTCCAGTTACCCTGATTCTAGCCACTTTTTTCAAAACTCTTGGCGCCAGTTTCACACCTAAAAATAACTATGAACCTGGTTCTAAGGCCAAGTCTTCAAGAAAATCAAATAAGGTTCCGGTTCAATCAGACCTGATTTTGGTTCGATATTACTACCTGGAACTGGTGGTTCTTACCTGCCAAAGCGGGTACCTACCCAACATTGGTTTATGCCTGGTATAAACAAGGACATATTTTTTGTTCTCTAATGATTCAGAAAGCAAAACATGATGGATAATGAATCCCCTAACAACTAAGCTTATGGATGCTTCTTCGTCCAGAGCCAAAACTATGAAAATCAACAGAAGATCACTGCACCTTGTTGACTCTCTTTACTGGTCTTTACACAGTGTCAGGTCTGGATCCAGCTCTCCCAATCTTCTGCTACAATCCTTGATGATGGGGTTATTCACATTCTCCTTGGAATGTGCTTGAGGACACATACATGAATGTGTTTTATCCTCACCTGCTCTTCCACAACACACACCTTCCAAATGAGTTCTTATCACTGCAGACCTAACAGCAGATTCATTCAAGTACCATTTGCAGATTTTGGCTTTTCTGTGGGATAGAGAGAGAGGCCAAAAAAGAACCAAGTGCACAAGTAATGTACTAGAACCTTGTGTGTAAATAGATATACACATTGACTGTTCCTTCACTCAAGATCACTGAGAAAACAAATTCAGACCCTCAAATCCAGCAATCCCATTGCCCTGCAAAAATAATCTTCAGGCTTCCACACAACCCTATTTTGCTGAACATTGAAAATAATAATGACCACTTCATAGGCACATTTCCATTGATCCTTCAAAATTATCACAAAAACCTACCAAACCCTATTACACAGTTTAACTACTAGTTCACTCAAGATAACTAAAAATGCATTCACACTTGGTGTTAAGGACTCCAGTATTAAGTCCCCTAACACCAAGCTAATTTAGAACCTAAACCTATTTACCACAAAGATTTTATGTTAAGTTAACATTCACTTAATATTAAGTAATCACCCATTTAACATTGAGTGCCACCTAAGATGCCACCTAGATTTTCACACATCACTGACTTAACATTAGGTGTGAATGCACCTTAAGAAAATAAATTCAGACCACCAAATCCAGCAATTTCATTGGCAATAGCATTTTTTTCTGCACACGTACACACAAGCCTATTCAACACCCTCTGTATATTCATACACTAACACTATAACCCTTGTACAGACAGGGTTAAAAATTTGACATGAATGTGTATGGTTAGTAGAGAGCTGGAGTTTACCTACTAGCCCAGAGAGTGTCCAGCAGAGGTGAGGGAATTCAGGAAAGCCTCACAACTGTGACCCTTTGTGAGGCAGGAAACTATGAGACAGACAGGATACTTTCACTGACTTTCCCATTTTAAACCAGCAAGTGTAGGGCCAGCAATGGAGGTGGACTGCTTGCTTTACTTTTAGTAAGTTACAAAGATATTGTTTATTGTTGTCTACAATATCTTTGCAACCTTGCAGCAAACAACAATAGAGATCACCTATTGCTGGCTGACTGGCTGGTGGGCCTGTTGAACTTGTTCCAACTCGGTCATATCTCTTTTGAGAATTCCAAGATGTTTAAGAATTTAATGAAAAGCAGAAGCCAACCAAGCTGCCTCCTGCTGCCTACCTAGTACCCAATGTTTGATACAGGTGGGGCCATAAGACTGGAAAATTTGGAAGTCTTGGCATGTTTCCATGTTGAGATTATGATAGCTTGGGGGGTAAGTTTTTATTAACAAAAAGTGTAGGGTAATGCCCTAGGGCCAGGGCATCCCCAAAATAACAGGCCCCCACGGCGATTCCCAGGACCTGTTGTTTCAGGAATACCCCGGCCGTGATGGCATTGCCCAGAGTACAAATTGACAATTTTTATTCAGTTTTAATTTTTACCATGATAGCCAGCAGGTACCATCCGGGTAACTACCAGGTATCATGGTAAAAAGTAGAAAACTAGGGCATTTCGAAAAGCAAAACACCTGCATGGAAAAATTATTCGCTTGGCTTCTGACAATGCGAACTTGCAGATTTCATCACAAAGAAAAAGGGGGAGGGGGTGTGTGCCAAAGGTTTTTACAGAGATTGGGGGGAACCCTGTTGAATTAAAAACAGTGAGATTGGGTGTAATATCAGTTATTAAACCCATATTAGATAAACAATTAAGATTTTTTTTTAAAATGAATAAAAGAACAACAAAAACAAAGAATTTGCAAAAGGAACTAAAGAGAGAAGGCAAATGGCAAGTGCAGACTGAAAATGATAGAAGTATAATAGAATTGGCAACTTGTGCCATGAAGGCATGTTTCTCGATGCTCTTCATGATCATAGAGTTGTAAAGTATGATTAAAATAAGCTGGCCTGTCTTCTTCTAAATGTACCTGAGTGAGTTCCTGGTCCTTATGTGAACCAGCGAATGAACCTTACCCAAATGCTGAGTGACATACAAAAATTGCAGTGGACTATTACATACACACAAAAAAGCCAAATTGCAGACAAGTTAATTCATTGTACTGTTTAGCCAGTATGTCAGTTCTCTGCCACTCCACAGCCCAAGTTCCAGGAATCGTACTTGTCTTTTTTTTGTTGCATTGCATTGCTGGTGGTGCAAGATGCAATGCAGCACTGACATCCATTGGAAGAAGTCAAAGATGGGTTTTTACACCTCCAAGACGTTTGGCCTCTTCAAGTAACATTGAGTGAGTACGGAACTTAGAACTCATGTTTGCCGAATATTTATTTATTTAGAAAATGAGGTTTGACATTTTTAATTTTAATTTTTCAGAACTTCAACAGTTGAGTAATAAGTATGCTATATACATCTTGTGCTTTGCTTTTGTAACAGTTAGCCTGCGCACATCACACAAAAACAAGGCTAAGGACAGGCCAACAGGGGTTAATATGCCTGCCATTAACTTGTCAACACAACTATCGCACAGAAGCAATCCTCCCGATTGTTTTGCGATAGCTTCGCATGAGCCTAACCGTGAGCGCAATGAATAGCTTTAGGCAAAAACAAGATTCTTACCTCATGACTAAAATAACCATTAAACTTATTGGGGCTGTGAAAATGGTGCAACGCCCACAAAAATCCAAGAGACTCCAAAAAGCAAAGATTGTCAAAAAAAAGTCCAAAGAACATAGAGTTCAACGCTTAGTACATTTGACATCATGAGTTTTCCTTGCAATGCACTTGTAGGAGCTTGCCCACATGTAACAGCTTGTGTAATAATTCATCCATTTTCTATAGTTCCACATTCTTCCCCTATGAATGTGGGGGATCATCTATTTCATAGTTTTTTAGGTTATATGCTTGACAGGGGAGAAAAAAACAGTTTTGCATCACATGTGGAGGAGACAAGGGCTTTGGAATTAGGGTTTTCCTAAGAAGATGTGGTAGGCAAAGAATAACATGTTGGGAGATCATGGACAAAGGCTAGTTTTTTTTGCGTGTTAGACCTTGTGGAAAACAAATATTGGGAATACAATCACAAGCCATTGAAGGAGAGCAACAAGAAAGCATTCACAGATGTTATGAATGCAAATTTTCCAAATGATGTGCAACGGAATTGGAAGCAAGTTCGAAACAAGTTGAACAAAATGAAAAATATTTACAAAATAAAAAAGAAAAAGATTGAAGTAACTAGTGCACCTCCATCTGATTGGCCATGGTTTGAACTTTTGACAATAATTTTTTTGGTACTACCAAAATAAATGGCATACTTAATGCCATATATCAAAGTGTGCATGTGATGAATTCTAAAACTAAGGTTGTGAATGTTAGCGATGAAAAAGATGTCGAAACACCTCGAATGTCTAGTAGCCCTGAAAACAAACTCCTATGTTTGGAAATGACAATGCAAATGTTGGAACTACCCCATCTGCTAATTTTGATAGCCCTATAACTAGGGCATGCAAGTTACCTTGTGTGCAAGGGAAACCTAATAAGAAGTTAGAGAGGAAGAAGAGGTAGTTGTCCATAGGTTCATCTACAATTGTAGATGCCATTAATAATTTCACACATGTGGTGAAAGAAATTGAATTTAAAAAAATGGAGATGACAAAATTCATCACATTTCAAGTGTTGCAAAGTGAAGAGAAAGGTAAACAAATGATGATACAAGGTCAATTGCAATTGGTTGTTTTGTTTCTAAATGTGTTGAAACCAAAGATCATAGACGATAGTGGTAGTAGTGGCAATTGATTAGAAGGAACTAGTTCTAACGATTGATTTTTATTTGTATTTCCATTTGTGAGAATAAAAACTTGGATTTCATTTCAAAATTCATTTTGTATTATTTTGTCATGGTACAATTAGATGATCAAACACCCATTGTTCAAAAAAAGCTCTCCTTAATCTTTCACCTTCTACTTTTGCTTGCTCCCCTTCTCTAACAATAGGCAATATATTAACACCAAACCCCATTAGGTTGTCACCTCATATTCTTGCATTTGCCAATCTAGGTTTCAGTGCACCCTACATTTCACAATAGTTGTGAAATACAAAACAAGCAATTGAAATTGGTGATGCTTTATCAACTCTATAATTAAAATGTTTCAAAAATCTCCATCTATTTTTTAAAGAACCAAATGCATTTTCTATGACCACTTCCTTAAATTCATGTTGGAATCATATTTTGTCTTGTCCACATTTGCAAAATTATGAGTCTTCCAATTTTTTTGCAAGTAGGTACGAATTAGATAGGTTACATCACCAATTAAGAATGTAGTGCATCTCATACCTTGAATAATAACAATTGGTTTTTAGAGAATTTCCTAAGACTTCAATTGTTTATATAAGCTACACCTCTTGAATTGCCCACCATCATGTACCCCTCTAGGTCGGCCAACACAAACATTCCAAAAGATTTTGTCTACATCACACATGGCTTGCAACACAATATTATGGAACTTTTTCGTATTGAAAAAATCACCCATAACAAGTGTAACTTTCTTGCTTGGAAAGTTTGCCAAAGGAATTTGAATTCCATCTATAACTCCACAAATGTTAAGTCTACTTGTAAGATTTTCAAAATGAATAATGATGTCCTTCAAGCTTTGACCTGAAGCAATACTAATGTATTTACTAAACAATTTGTCTTTGTTAATTAGCACATCATAAACAATGTCAACATATTTTTTAATTGTTGATGCACTCACATTGAATTGATCGGCCATCTGTGTAACAATAAATCCATGAACCAATTGACAAATCACAATAGACACAGTCTTTCTAATCTTTAATTATGGCATAACGAAGTTTAAACAACTCGATTGCAAAAAAAGGTGTCAATTCCAAAACTAGATTATTAAAAGCTTCAAAACTCATTCTATAATATAACAAAAATTTCCTATTTTTTATTTTAGGTGTGGTATGCCACACATTGGTTTCCACAAGATCCCAATGTGTGTATTGTTTAGGTTTTTTCCACCAAAAATGTGGTGGATATTTCCTCCCATTCACACTAGCCAAAATCATTAAAAAGACATTGAATCCTATTATACTCCCATCTAAATTTGAAAGCACATTATGCACTTTAGATTTAAATGTTGCACAATTCCCCAATGTAACAGAATGTCACAACCCTAGCCTTGGGGTTGCGACCAAGGCAAGGGTTTGCGAAGCTGCGGGCCAATAGTGAACCCATGAATCACATTTCATGCTCCCAAAAATGCAAGAAAGTTGAGGGAATGAACCCCCACACTCCCAAGTGAATTCCCACTTTGGGAGTTGGAGTCCCAATGGACTCTTGAATCTTCAAAAGGTGATTGCAGGAGTCAAAACTCATTGAAGTGAAGAGTTCCTTATATCATTGAAAATCTTTTGGAACGTAAATGTCTAAAATGGGCTCGTATGACCCATTTGGACACTTCAAACACAAGTTATGGCCAAAAGAAGGGCCAGGAGTCAAATTAACAATTTGACTCCCGATCATTAAAAGTCGGGAATCGCCCCGGTTTCCTTACATGTAGGTGGCGCAAGACATACCATTGGAAAGCTCTCGACGAGGGTTACAACTTTTCTTCAGACCTCATCTTAATTGGAGGTTTGCACATAAAGTTAAAGGCCCCCAAAGTCGCAAGAGTCCCAACTTTGAGAATCTTGGGATTCCCACTTGGGAGTCCCGAGACAAAATGACATTTGGGTGTTGGTCCCATGGCCAAGCACAAAGTATATTATAAGGAGGAAGGTGGTGGCTTCCCCCAAGTCCGGGCCATGGTGAGTCTTGTGAGTCCATGTTTGCTCATGGTTCATCCATGCACCAAAGGGTTCTAGCTACACACTAACCAACCTATTGTTCATTTTGTGCAAGTCCATGTGAGTAAATGACTTGCTTCTCAATCTTCCTAATCCCATCCCGAAGCTCCGACATGACCTTCTACCCTCAAAATGTTGCGAGCCAAGGAGCGCGCCCCAACCCCTTCTCCTTCCGTTGCTTTTTTTTTAGACTCGTAGCTAAGTCCATCAAGGAGCTTGCGGGTGCGTCATAGAAAGTAACATCCAAATGAAAAATACTTGTCTAAGTCAAGCTGGATCCATGATCACAAATATTGAAAACAATAAAAAACCCTAAAATAATGAAATGCTTTAAAAATAATCCTAAAAAAATGCAAATTCACAAAAACAAATAAACTTCTACAAACCAATTTAAATATTTTATTTATTTTTCTAGTTAAACCTTTTGTGAATTATATTGTGCATAATATCAACACTATGATGTATCTAGTATCTACCAAGGTTGGGTGGTTCCAAGCTTTTAAGAAGAACCTTTAGTTCCAATTCTTATAACTTGTAAGGATTTGATTTTGATTAAGTTTCAATTTTTTTTTCTCAATTATGAAACTCAATTTAGATGGTTTTTTATCTCAATTTTTTAATTTCAACATAGGCCAATTCCTAGTTCTAGGGTAGATTAGGTTTTAGGTAATCTCTTGGTTAAGTTTTAAAATTTGAAACATCATAAAAAATAATGAAACAAGGCAAATTTTTATTGAAAAAAATAAATAGATTGTTACAAAGCTTTAACAAGGCCAAATTCAGCTACATTGATATATTTTTAAACTTCAAAGTATTCTCGTAATTATAGTTCAGTGGTTTAAAATATCATGACCAAAGCCATGACGAACACTAGCAAAAAAAAATGTGACCAAGGTCACACAGAACACCAGCAGAAAAACATGACCAAAGACATAAAAAACATCAACAAAAGAACATGACCAACACAATTAAAACACCAATAGAAAAACATAATCAAAATAACAAAGAACACCAATAAAAGAATGTGACCAAAATTATGAAAGCATTGACTGAAAAACATTACCAAAACAATAAAGAGCACCTACAAAAGAATGCAACTAAGCCCACAAAAAGCATCAACAAAATAACATGACCAAAACACTAGTAAAAGAACAAAAGCAAAGCAATAAAAAACACCATTGAAAAAGTGCAACCAAATCATGAAAACACGAACAAAAGAGCATGACCAATGTAACAAAAAGCACAACCATGGCCACAAATAGCACCAAAGACCAACATACTAGAAAATGATGATCACCATCACCATGACCACCATCGACATGATCACCATTGCCATGCAAACACCACCATGGAGAAAAAAAGAAAATTAGTTTGGTTAAGGTCAAAAAGAACACCAACAAAATATCATAACCAAGGTCACGAAAAGCACAAGCAAACAAACACAACTAAGACACAAGCTAAATGAACAACTTACTAGCTTAGGAATTTGATCTTGAGTTTTGAAGAAAGAAAAAACAAAAATCTTGAGCTTCATTTAAAATTGGAATTTTTAATACACCAAAAAAAAACCTTGAATTTTCTTTGGAGCTTGAACTTTGAAGAAAGAAAAAACAAAAGCCTTGAACTTTGAAACTTGAGCATACATACAACACACCAAGAAAATAAAAAAAATAAAAAAATTGCATTTTAAACTTTAGACCCTAAACCTTAAATGTCCGAGAGCCCTAAAATTATAATTGAAACCAATTTCTTATAAACATTCCAATCTAATTCTAATATTCATGCTACTTTATAACCAGACCCATTTCCATGTAATTTTTTAAGAACCTAAATCAAAACTTTTGATTCTTACCTAACAATCCAAGTACCCACCAACCTTTTTTTTGGGCAAAATTGTGCTAGATTTTGCCTTTTGCCAAGATTATGTGATGACCCAAGTAGGAAAATTGGTGGGGATTTCACCAAACAAAGTTCCAACAACATACGAACATTGCTCATTTGCACTATCATTAGTCATCCATAGCTCCATATCCACTAATAATGTTGCAACAACCACAATCTTCCCCTCGCTAAATTTCACATCAAACCCTAAGTCATTTTGCATGTTCTACTTCACATATTAAGGTTAGGCTACCAAGAAGGATTATGGAGCTCAATAATGTCATTAGTTGTTTGCATTTGGTGATGCATGTTTGTCACCAAATAGTGGTTGAATTGCCTTTGAGATCACCAAATCTTTAGTACATTTGGGGGTTTATTTAAAGGGGGGAATCACATTGCACAAAGATTATAGGAAGGTTGTTTAATCACAATGTGAAATGGTGCCATAATAAATTATAACTTTTGATGTGGAGGTGCAATATAAAGGTTGGAGCCTTGAAGGCGATGGTGGTGGGGATTGTGCAGTTGCCATCAAACTAAAAGTTTTTTCACCACAATTTTGGAAGTTCATGTGAATGGGCCAAGACCTACCTATCAACATGTTTTTTGCTTTCTACCTTGCATGTTGAATCTTGGTGTTTTTTCTCAATAATGTTCTTCTGGTGTTTCTTTGCAACTTTACAAATATGTTGTTTGGTCTCATGTTATTATTGCATCATTTGTCTCCAAAGTCTTGTCATGTTGTTGAAGTGTCTTTGTGTGTAGTCATGATATTGTGCAACATTATTTGTGTATCTAATTGAGTTGCGTGCACATTGCATTTGATCAATTTTTAAACGTTCCAGCTTGAAGCACCATTTTTTTCATTTATCAAGTTTTTAACCACTTCAATTTTTGTGTATGGACTTTGAAATGCACTATGTTTTTTAGTTCATGATTAATTTGCTAAAAGCCTTAGTCTTTTTCTTGTGCATCATCTTTAATGGATTTACATTTTCCAACTTTAAGGTTTCATATTTGTTCTTTGTTTTCTGATCTTCAACCTATTAATCTTCCTAAACCTTATTTTCTAATGTCTTCAAGGTTGTGTGCCTATTTCAATTTGAATACAAATCAATGCCTGACTTTTTCTTTACTGTTGGTTTCAAATTCAACCATGTTTCCCCTTTCCTTTACTTGATCCCATGGATCAAAATCCCCTCTTGAAGGGGCTTGGAGTCCTTCTAATTCTATAAGTCTTGGGAGTTCTTGAAGTTCATATTTCATCAAGGTTTTGTCCCTAACTACTACTCAAGGTCCTCTTCCTTTTCTTGATCCTAATTCTTTTTTTGATCATGTTGTTGCACTTTATCCAAATGGTCCTTCTTTTTTTGCTAATCCTATTATTATCATTTCTCTAAATCCCAATGCTTCCTCTTTTGCTAGTCTTCATGTGCAAAACTTTCAAAACCATGAGCCAATACCCCATGTTAATATGTTTGATTCTTTAACATGGAACTTGATCCACCTTGCAAGAAACAAAAGTTTTTGAAGGGAAAAACAAAAAAAAATCTTATAATAGTATTTGGAAGTTGCAAATTAAATGGGCAACAAAAATGCCATGGGCAGAATGTATAGTGGTTAAGGATGGTTTTTTAAATATGTTGAAATGTAAAACGTGTTCTTTGATTGAAAAAAAGGAAAAATCATGGGTTTGTTGTGGGACATTTTAAATAAACATTAGGGTTGTCGAATTACAGTGTGCGATATGCCAAATCTTGGGCTGCAAAAATGTTATGAATACATTGCAAAAGATTATGCACATTTGAAAAATATGAGAGTATGCATAAAGGGGTTCCAAGTTAGTTTTGGCTCAAGCAAATAGACCCACAAGGCAAGGGAATTAGAAAACTGTCCAAATGAAGTTTATTTTTCATGTCTTGTTTCGTGGTCATTTGATGTTGGAGTGTAAGTTTTTGTATGAACTTTCAATAATTTAAATGTTCCAAACAACCCTTCCATGCATTCGTTTGATAATGTTGGCTTGACACTTGTTCAATTTATGTTCATGGAAGTCCAAGAGGCCATTTTCAAGGCCATTCAATTTGCCGAGTTCCTAGTAATCTCATGTGAAGAAGTTACAACCGTTAATAATGGTTCTTATATTTCTATTCATGCCTACATGGTTGAGTATTCAATCAAGGTTCCAATTTTTCTTAAATTTGAATAGATTATGGATGGGTCGGGCTCCTTAAATTTCACTAAATTTATCATGGTTGCCTTGATGAAATGTGGGTGGCTAACAAGGGAGGATGTGGCAAAAAGGTTGTTGTGTTCTGGTGCAAATGGAGCTTTTATTTTTCACAAGGGGAAACAAGGGTCACAAGGTAAATAAAAGATGTTTGGGCACCCTTTTTAATGGGTGTCGATTGTGTTGCTCATAGGAGTAACCTTCTAATTTAGTCTTTGTTCGATTTGACCTTCTTTGTTCGATTTGAAGCATTCAAGATCAACTTGCATACTTATTTTTTTCATTCATCAAAGCACCACTTAAAGTTTCAAAAACTTGTTATAATCATGGAAACCAAAGGCAACAAAATATTGAAAAATGTGAAGATGCAATGGATGTTTATGTTAAATCCTTTGAAGAAAATCATGTCAGAATACAAACCATTGCTTGCAATCATGCAAGCTAATTATATGTTTATACAAATGGCAAAGGTGAGTGTAAATAAGCCTTTCCAGTGTTTTTTGTGATTCCAAATTTTTCATTGTTATCATGTAATCAAATTTTGAAGAGTTTATTCCAACTTTGATAATGGTTCGAGGCTTTGAAGAATGGCAAATGATAAGTGAACCTCAAATATTTAAATTTTTAAAAATTTTAAACTATTGGGATTTGGCTCATAAGGACCTATAAGATCTTGATTTCTTGTTATTTCATGTCACTCAAAATCTTCATTAATGGGGATGATCCAACTTAACCTCTATTGGGAATCAATTGTTTTATGATGTCATTAATTGATTCAACTTTCATTAATAGAAATCTTATCATTTGCAACCATTCCATATGCGACTATGTGCGACTAAATGTCACTTGCAACTACGAATGGTGGCCTATATAACTATTTTTCAAATTTGGATGAATTTTGGGTTTTTTTTCAACTAGGTTTGATTATGACCTATTTCATCTTTCCAATAAATTGATTTTTCATGATGTCTTTGTACTTTTTACAACACTGTATATATTTTTAGTTGCACATGCAACCAAAATAGTCACATTATAGTTGCATAAGGTACGTATCCTACTTAATAACTATATGTATAAATTACTTAATAATACATACATACCTATATGTATATACGTACCTATTAAATACCTACCTACATACCTATTAACTAAGTACCTACTACTTAACTACATATCTACCTACTTATTAAGGGTGAAAGCACACTAAGGTGTTACACTTTGGATGTCTAGGAGTCCATTCTTCATAGTTTTTAAATTTTCAATAGTAGTTTATTCCAATTGATATGTGCAAATGATGAAATGGGATTCGTGTCAAGAATGAATTCATACATCAAAACACTATCTTAAAATTTAATGGTCAAATCTTTGGTAATTAATATGTTATGAATTTTTTAAGTTGTACAAAAACATTTGCATGTCCGGTCAAGGATAATTAAATGGACTCAATACACCTTGATATAATGTCCTTTATGAATAAATGATTCAATGGCAATATAATATTATGACAAATTGATATTAAATAATATAATTTGAAAAGATTTGATGATTAAATATTGAATTGTATATCAAGTATGAAGCTTCTAAAGGAAGTTCTTCATTTGTTGAAAATGATGATTTAGATGCTCATATTTCAAGTATAAGATTACTATAAATAAATTGAATATGCTTAAATCCTTATGAAAAAATATCTTATAACACCTTGCCACATGGCCCATTTGATTCAAAGTATCTTGTTTTTTGTATGTTTTTGTCATATTTTCTTAGTGTATTTTATTTCATAATGGACTAATAATGGATTGTCATGATGTGCCATTTTTGTTCCACCCTAGTGTGCTTTCAGCCCTAAGTATACATCTTACCCACCTACCTACTTAATTATTAGGTACCTAAAGTACCCACCTACCAACCTACATACCATAGTAGTAGTTCTCGTGTTCATGATTTCCATGACTATGGCAAGTTTTGAATGTGTTCAAGTTTTTATGCGTGCTATTTTGCATTCTACAGGTCATGCTTTTGGCTAGCCCCCAAATAATTTGTGTAGCTAAAGTGCAATAGATCTAGATCTACTAGCCAAATATATATATATATATACCAAGTAGAAGTACATGGCATCAGTTTACACAACGTATTTATTTACAACATTGCCCAAAGGCAATTTTAATACAATGGTTGTAGCCAATTCTTTGCCACAAAGCTGCAATTTTCGCCACTTGTGTATCCAGACTCTGGATGTATTTGTCACCTACACCACAAGGCTGAAATGAAGGGCAAAAACGGAGGTACCCACCCAACACTGGTATCTACCCAGGTCTAAGTCACGTGCTGCTTGAGGGTAATAAAAGGGAGGGTATGGGAACTCGGCGAAGATGTGATTGTGGCTGACAAGAGGCAGTAATCTGATCGATATGAGTGAAACTTTCTTCTTGAGTAGAGGTCCTCATTCCTAACTACCTGCAAGTCCTTGCAAGCATATAGCGCTCATCAAACACTCTACACCTGACAACAGGTACCCATGTATGTTATTTCGTGATGAGACCAGAACTTGAGTGTTGCAGAGCCCCCTTCCTTGCCTTTCGTGGTCATATACATCATCACATACTGTTGTTATTCCCCCCTCTCTCAAGTGCGGGAGCAATTTTTTGAATCAAGTTGAATAAATGCACGTGATGCATCATTCAGATGGAGGCCCCGTTGGCAGAAACTGTAAGTGGCACTTTGTGAATTGGGTTGATCAATGCACATGATTCATAATTTGGATGGAGGCCTCTCGCAGAAACTAGAACTTAAACCAGACTTATAGAGGGATAACTCAGGGTGGGGGACCTGGCTCCAGGGGTGTAAATGAGAACTGTGTTGCAGGAGTGTTTTTACCCATGTTGGGCAGTTACCCAGTTCGGAGGATTAGAAGCACTTGAAATCTGAAGAATCAACTCCCCTACTGGACCAGAGGTTCTATCAAAAATTTGAAAATCCTGGAACCAGAACCAGAGGTTCTTTCAAATTTTCAAAAAAAGTTGGAACGGAGACCAGAGGTTCTCTTGAAAAGTAAAAACTTGACCAACATTGGTTAGAACCACCAATTCGGTTACTAGATCTAGTTAGTAGAAATCAAATCAGACCCAAATCCGAAACCTAAACCTAAATTTATATTGTTGAAAAACTGGACCCAAAACTGAGATTTTTGCAAGAAAAAAGCTAGAACCAAGGGCTAACTGGAGGTTAATCAAAAGTTAACCATTGACACTAGTGCAGGTTATCTGGAACTGGGTCTGATTTCCAAAACTGAATTTTTTCTTTCTTTCTTTCGTTCTTTTATGGGCAAGGGGGACTGCACCCAGAACGAGAACCATTTTAAAAATTGAAACCAGAGGTTCTCCATACTTTTAAAAAAAGAAAAGAAAAAGTAAAGAACCACCCAACACTGGTTTTCACATACTTTTGTTGGGAAATGGGAAATAATGAAAATGAAAAGAAATTACTCATTTGCATTTGTACACTAGCAGGGGATATTAGTGGGAATCTGTTCCATTATCACCTTTGGAGTTAGTTGTACGAGCTTACAATTTTGGAATTTGCACTTTACACCTCAAAACGTTGGGGGAAAATAGTACTTGCACGCAACTCTTTGTAATATATGTACTATTGTGACAGAGAAGGAGGATGGAACACGGAACAGGCTAGAGCCACAAGTTTTTCCGCCTTTTTATGCATCCAAACCCAACTAATGCTTCCTAGCCACAAAATACAAAGTCAAGTAACGAGCCCCACAAAAGAAAGGAATCAACACAAGGCCCACCACCCAACCTCCTTTGCTACTAGCAGATCTTCTTATGGAGAGAGAGAGGATAAGGAAGAATGACAAACAGTCGGAATATCATTGATTCATTCACCTAGAAACTCATGATGAACATTCATTTGAGCATCGAGGAGGAGGAATATAGACCTCCAGTTTTGCCTTTTTGTGATTGAGAGAGAAAGAGAGAGAGAGAGAGCTGGAAGTACCCTGGACCCATCCAGTTTGTGAAAAGAATCTGTTCAAGAAGCTGATTTGGAATTCTTGCAATGTCAGCAGCATTAGTTCTTTAACACGTTAAAGTGGTAGCCAAGTAGGTCCAGCACTTTGATGCGGAATGTTTAATATATATTTTTCTCATAAGATTCGGGCATAACCATTAAGAAATTATTATGGTGTACTTTTGACTTGTTAAGTATACCTTAATAATTTCTCAAAAGTGGTGAAGTTTCTTTTCCATAATTAACCTGCTAGAGCCTAGGTTATTGTGGTATATAAGCATGGTACATGAATGGGTGTTATCCAGTGTTTCTTTTGACAAATTTTGTTGCTTTTAAACCAAAAAATTGGGAAATCTTTGGAAATCTTTTTTTCTAGTGAAAATTCAACTTCTTTTTTATAGTTTTTTTGGAAAAATTTTCCAAATCTTTTATCTCACAAAATTGAAGGGAAAAAAAAGCAAAAATGAAAAAACCCTATTGGTGTCCATCCCTACAATAATAGGCATGGAATGGGTGCGTAAAGGGTTATGCCATTGAACCTAGGTCTCAACATACCAATATGATGCATCCTTATTTCTCTTTTAGCAAGCAAGACTTGGGATAATATATTATGGGCCATTGGGAAGGGGAGTGAGACATGAAGAATTGGTGACGTAACTAATGTAATTGTAAGATGGTTGGCCTCCTTTGGGGCTTCACCAACCCCAAGTTCATTGAATGATGATGAAACCTTGCCAACCATAAATTAACCAAAGCACCCAAAAAAGGGAAAAACAAGGAACAAAATGGAAGGACCAACCTCCAAGAAGACAAATGAATCACAAAGGAAACATCAAGTTCCGGAACCCCCTCTAGTCATAAGAAGCATATCAAATAAAGGACCTCTTGAAAGGATGCCTAGCCTAGATGAACCTTCACTTATTACAATAACATGTCTCAAAATAGAAATTGATTGTGCACATTGTAATGCCACTAACATTCTTTACTTGTAAAATGTGTGTAAAATCAAAAGAGGAAAGCTTTTAGTGCCTTTCATTCGCCATGCCATGTTGGCACATTGATGAAAAAATTCATTCGCCTACTAGTGTAAACATTTGAAAACCTCTACAACTAGAAGGACAAACATGTCCATTGGGAACCAATTGCAATAAAAATCATCCTTCACCTGAACCACAACTATTGTAACAACCCCATGAAAAAAAACAATCTACAAAACCAAATCAATTCGAATGGGGTTAACGATGACAACGTCTACCAATGTGCAAACACTATCAACTAATAACATAATGTGATTCAATGGTGCAAAGATTATAGTGCAGAAGGTGGAAGGATATGGTTTATTTTCATGAAACACAAAATCTCATATCTTTCACAATGGTCGCAAAAACATCTCACACAACATCATGTGAACCCGTCCTTTCCCCACCATGAACACCATGAAGAAAATGGATCCATAGGATCCAAAGGTTAGCTACAAATGCAATGTGACACCCCAAGGATTAAAGGATGGGAAATAACCAACCTAGTGCGTAATGTAGTGAAGAAAATATTTAAAGCCAAGCGAAAAAAAAGGATGATTGGATGGGCTGACAATTAAATGCTTACACCCAACCCCGCACACAACCTTAAGTGTGTTCAATGTGAATCAAAAGGTAAATAAAAAAGGATGTTAATTTTTAAAATGATCATGTAATGTCTTTGAAATACTTTCCTAAAGGTGATTTGCATTACTCTTTACCAATTGCTAAAAAAGGGGCACCCATGCTGCAACCCCCAAGGGAAGAAGCTTTCAAGTGTGTCTAGAAAAGGATTGGCCCTAAGCTATTCGCATCTATTGCTTCCAACAAGAACAAACGAAAATCCAACAAAAACCCAGAAGCTATGATAGGGGCAATTAATGTCTCCCCAAATAGGTAGGTAGAGCGATGACCTCTAAAGAAATCAACCTTATGCCCCCACTAAAAATGGGAAGAGCCATTTGCTAAAGGACTAGAATGGCTTTGGGGCATTCCAATTAACCTAAACCCAAAAGTCTTTCAAAAGTTCCCATAAAAGTTGAGTCAAAAACATCAATTTAATTCCAAAAACCTAAAAAGGGTGGAAAGGAAGGCCTACGTGTGAAACATTGAAAAAGGATACCAAAAGCCACCTAGATGTTTTTAAATATTGGGAACAAGTTTACATGCCGAACATCCTCACCTAGAACCTCTTGCAAAAAAAAGAAGCAAAGGAGGCAAAGTTAAAAGGGACACCAACGATCTTGATGCTATCAAGGGGGCCATAAAATTCAGCAAGGGGGACGAACCCAATAGGTAAGCCGGACGAAGCCTAGGCTAAACACTTGCAAAATTGAACAATTAACCCCACAAAAGCCAATTGGGAAGCAAAATGATAAAAAACAAGGGAGATAAACATGGGTAGGATTGAGGATATGGGTGTCATCAATTAAGGAAGGGAAGAAACACAAAGAGAAAACCCAAGAAGCACAACACAAAGCATGAAAATGAACTAGCATAAAAAAAAGCCCTACAAATGGGTCACCTTGGCAAGTGCCCACAAAAGAAAAAATGATAAACAAAGCCCTCGAGGAATAATGATAATTGAAGAACAAAGGAACCTTAAAACCATAAAAAAAAATGAACAAAGGGAAAAAGTTCGGACAATTGGCCTTTCGTTTCCTGAAGCTCCTAGAAGATGACCTTATGCAATATGGTGTTGAAAATATTTGCAATGTCTACTTGGAACAACACCCAATTAAGATGGGCATCTTAAGTGGCTTGAATACCATGCACCATGACTTCACAACTTCCTTTAACCATCACCCTGAACTAATATGGTGACAAATGAAAAACAAACACATCACGAAATTACAAGTATAAAGTTTTACTCATTAGATACTATAACGTTTTTCCCATTGTAATCAAATGGATGCCACCAAAAGGCTTGGTCAAAGCCAAAAGTTGATTAGCCCCCAAAACCCGAGCCACATACCCAAGGATGTGGCCAACAATCGGATGGGAACACAACTAGTGAAGCTGAATGAAGCCACTCATTGAATTTTTAAGGTCAAAAATATTTCAAAAATGTTCAAAGACCACTAACCAACAAGTGAGACATGCACAAAAATGTCGATTTAAAACAGTCTATGAAAAGCTTAAGGTTTGAATCCAGCTGAAAGTCCAAAAAGAAATCTGAGTTAGGGGAATTTGTGTTCAGTGGGTGTAAAGTTAGCAACCCATTAACCGTTTTTAAAGACACCAAGGCTGTAACAAGAAGGGCAAGAGCCCTAGCAACACACACAAACTTTTTGACGCATCCCAAGGCTAAACTTTGTTTTAACCAACGCAAGGGGGGTCATAAAATCAAAATTAAAATCAAACAAAGCTAATGAGCATGCCCATAACTGAGAACAAAATTGCCACCTACACTTGCATAAAGTGCCATTGAATTGGTAGCTTAGTAAGAATAATAATTTGACATTGTGACTGTTGACATTTCCATCACCTTAGACATTGGTTACAATTAAGAATAAGTATGTGTTTGAAATAATAGGATTTTTACTAGCTCTCATGTGTGTGGCTTATCACATATTGTTGGGCAAGAGTTGAATGGGAACAGGCCACTAGACAACTTAAAATTATTACCATACCATGTGGAGTCCAAACTTTTAGTCAAACAATCCGAGAAGCTCGTTGCCTTGTCACATTTTGCCAAAGTCTTTCCTCTCCTGTTTGATGGACCAAAATTTGCCAAATTATAGAATATTAATTAGAATATGAGAAACTTGGGAATGTTCAATTCATTTCAAGAACGTTCATCTAAGAAGGAACTGTTCAGTTAAACCTATTACAGGCTGGTGGTTGTTGAGATGGAGAGATTTTGACATCTAGTTTGTGCTAACTTGATGTCTTTTAAATTCTCTCCTTTTTTTTTCTAATACCTTTGTACATTTTCCAAATTAACACTGTGCTTATAAATAAAGTTTTGTAAGGTTTTGAAAAGTATGTTATACTCTCCAAAGCAGTGTTATATGCAATTCTGCATATTATGTGTGGATCAACACCCCTAGTGTTCTGCTTGGAAGAATTAAATAGAACACAATACTTACCAGCAGCCTCGTTCCAAACGTTTCTGCATGGTTTTAGTGTATTTTTAAATACATCTGCCATCAACATTTGTCCAGCAAGGTTGGCATTCTCAGACTTTTGATAAGGGACTAGTCTAGTCACGATTAGCCCTTTACAAACTCTAAATAAGATAAAACTGCAAAAATTGAGGTCTCCCAAAGTGTGAAGTTTTGGGGAAAAAAACTGTCATAGAACACCCTCCAACCCTATAACAATGCAATAAATGCCTTGTACTAGTCACTTTACACTGTATACATGTACTGTCCTCTCCCCTCTAACCATTAATGCCATACCTAAAATACGAAAAGACTATTACAATTATCAATTTGTGTTAAGATCAAAAATTCCCAAATAAGTTCATCCCAACCAAAATGAACATATAACCGTATTACCAGTCTGTTGCTTGAGTGACCAAATATACCCATTATCAAATACAAATATGTGAAAATTGATCAAACGTATCGTAATAATTTTTCACCATTTATCCATTTCTTAATAGGACATTACCCATGATTGTTCAAATCCTTCAAAATCTCCAAACACAATACTCAACTACTAAATCTTTGGTAAGAGACAGTTCATTGCTCGATTACTAGCAGTGAAAAATTCTATCTTCAGGTGTACCTCGTTTGGCTACCAATCTTTGTTTGGCTATGGCCATGCTTATCCTAGTACGAGATTCCCTGCAGGAAAACACATATTTTACTTATTGACTGTGATTATGGAGAGACTACTCTTGTACCCTACTTTGCCTGCTTTCTTTACATGGGTAGCTACTAATTTAGATTGACACCCAAGAGATATGAAGTTTGGACCTGTGTTGGGTTATTATCAGAACGAATCAGGGGTTTTAAGGCAGTTCTCACATGCAGTTGTCTGATTTTTTATTTTGATTTGATTTTAAGATAATGTTGTCAATCAAATCAAAATTTGCAAACTACATAAAGGGAGAAATGCTGATCTAATTGGTAAGAACTGTCAATGAAAACCAATGATCATCACCTTTGTGAGAACAACCAATATAAGGAACAGCTTTAAAATTAAAAAATTGAAAATATTAACCCTTGGTTGGTTCTCTTAAGTTGATTTTTTTAATTAAAAATTTCAAAGAACCAATGTGATTCTCTAAAGTTTTGAGGAAAACTGAAGTTGATGGTTCTCCACCAAAAGAGAGAGAGAGAGAGAGAGAGAGAGAGAGAGAACCGCCCAACACTAGTCTGGACCATTTTTCATAGCATGCTTGTAACCAGTGATTTGAAGAGTTCCCCCATATGATTTCTAGGCTTCCCAGGGATTCTTTAAAGTTCTGAGAAGAACCAAAACCAACGGTTCTTAAAAGATGAGAGAACCACCCACATCTAGTGTGGACCATTTTTCGTAGCATGATTATAACCAGAGGGTTGAAAAGTACCTCCTTTTGGTTTCTAGGCTTCCAAGGGATTTGTTTAGCTTTTACTGCAATGGTTACCTCAATGCGATTATCTAGTTGCTCCAATGTAAGCGTATGCGCTTCTACCCTCGTCCCCTGGCTCCCCTCAAACATAACGAACTGGTAAAATATTTTTAGTGTCTGTGGGGGTTGCCTTACCCTTGTTCGAATTTCTACCACCCACACAAGGAGACACCACAAGCTTAAATCGCCAAATTCTACATCAAGTTCCAAGTCCTAACAGGTAGCCAAAAATATGAAAGGATGCTTAAATGTTTTTGCTTTCAATTTATTTTTTTAGCCACATTTGGCTAAGTTGTCTTATGGATGATCAGAAACATTACTAAATTGAAGAAAAAAGAAGAAGAACAACAGGTGTCTAGACTCTCTAGGCCCCAGGTGGTGATTTTGGCAAATCCTATGTTTAAAAAGAGCATGGCGAATTTTGTAATGAATTTAGTGATAAAAAGATCCTCCTGGCCAACAGAAACGGTTGTTAACTTATTAATGGTTTAAGATTATTTTATGATTGTGGATGAGACTATGCCACTTGTTTGCAGGCTAGTTGCTCCAGAAGTTCACTCCCAAATCCTGAACTGGCACAAGTGTAGTCAGTCACCCATCCATCTATATGCTATAAGTATGGGATCAATGTCTTTGGACAAGCTGTACCACACATGGCTCAAATACATTGAACAGAAGTTGGAACAGAAAATGATGTCCTAATAACTTTACTTCAACTGCCTCCTAACTGAATGTTCATGCACTCCATTGTATATTTAGTAAAGAATGAACTGGAGCCACATCAAAATTCAGGCAATCATGAGTCCTTTGCACATTCCCATAGTCAATTGCCACCTAGCAAAGATCCAAGCAACCTTTTTTTTTTTCCTGGCTATATATAGCCAAAAAGTTCATTTAAAAATTACAAGTACAGAAATCAAGTGTGTTTTGAGATAGACATAATTTGATGAAGCTTTAAGAATAATAGCCAAAAATTTCTATACATGGTTCTAGTCTGTAGCCAGAAATGTAACAGGATGTTTTATATTTAGCTTGTAGCCAAAATTGGCTAAATCTTCCTGGTGGATCTTTGGCATTTTGGCTAGCTACATCACCAAATTGACCAAAAAGAAAACACTGGATCCCCAGGAATTCCATCTAGGTTTTTCTCAGTTCATGTCTGCCATATGGATCTTCTTTTGGAACCTTCTGGGCGGGAGTTAGCTAGATCTTTCTAGATTTGTCATCCTGGAGACACTCTGGTGCAAGCATGTTCTCTGTGTAGTTTCTCATCCTCCACAAACAACACAGATGATCCTGTCCACAAATCCCCAATTCATGAATTGTCAGGCAAACCAAAGAGAAAGAAACAATGAACCAGAGAGTGGTGTTAGGGACTGGAGCCTAGGTAGGTGCCCCCATTACAAGCCCAAAACTCATGCATAGCAGGACCGAAAGTGTGTCTGGGCATCATCCATCTTTTTTGAGAAAAGGATAGACCAGGCCAAGGGCAAACAAGGAACAAAAAAAAAGCAGGCAGAACTTTTGTAATAAGGACCCAATGCAGGTTTAACCTCTTCCTTCCCCACCCGAAAAAAAAACTATGAAATAGTTTCCTCAACCTTTTCTTCCATCCCTCACCCAAATAGGCTGGCCCCCAAAAGGGGCATTTCTCCTCAACTAACTCTCTCAGTGGCCCATCCAATACTTGTTTATTCATGCACCCTTTTATTATGGAAATTTCTTCTTTGTTCTGTCCATGGCACAACAACCAATAACACAATTCATGATGGCATGAGCTTCCAATGTTCAAGTGCAAAAAAATTAACATGACAAAATGCAATTGAAGAATATTTACTACAATTTGAGGATCAAAGTGACAATCAGGTTCACATTGCACCCAACCTCCTTTGGTTGTTGCATCCTTGACTCTCTCCCAAAACAGATGTAAAAAATAATGTAGCATAGTTTTTTTCTGCTGGATGAGAGCACTAACTTAAATTTCATATTTTCTGTTCACGTAAAAACCTGGACATTATTTCCTAGACTGGATGCATGGCACCTTACACTAAAGAAAAATTTGCATGCCATTTAATTTGTTGGAATTATTGCCCTAAGGCTTTAAGGTGTAAGATTTATCAGCATAAATCATTTTGGTGTGAGTTACCATTAACAAGTGTCTCAATTCTTACAACAAGTCTCTTGAGCATAAGTCATCACTAGAAATGGCAGACTCGACTTTTGCATTATGTATAACCCTCCTAGCATGACATTCCCAAAGTTGAGGTCCAAGATTCACTCCGGCCTCTCATGGAGCCCTCACTGTGGCCAGGTATACTCCACTCTTTGGGTTACCTTACTAGGGGATTTTAAAGGATCCACAAAGAGATTTGTTTTGGAAATCTTAAAAATCTAGTGAAAATCTGACTTGTCTGTCACCAGATTCTCCCCCCTTTCCTATCCCCCAAATTTCAGACATTTATATCAGTCTGCAATAAGTTATTAATAATATAAAAAAACTCCCAGATTTTTCGACTTCATGGCAAATTTGCCCCCTCTATGAATTTGTGTTTTTACAATATTTTAACATGTGTTCAAAGCTGAGTGTTGATGAAACATTGATCAATAATCAGAATATGTTACAATGTCATCACAACATCATATCAATGATTAAATTTTTTCGTAAAGTTTGTTGAACATGGGGCTAGTAACATGTGTTTGCCCAAAATTTGAACCTGAATGCCCAATGCAATATGAAAAAAATACACTACACTCCAACAAGGCACCAAACTAGATTTAGCACCTCCACTCAGCATGAACCAAATATGGCATCAAATTGTTGTGGAGTTGTTGCTTGCAAGTTTAGGGTCACAATTCCTTTCAATGCGTGAAGCAACATGCCAATCTCTCCTCCCTCCCTCATAAGCTTTGACTTTTCTCTCATTTCTCTCCTTTGAAAGGTTTAACACTTTTGGTCTCTTTCTTTAATGTGAAGTTTCTACATTGGGCAGGTGAAAAGGTTCAACAGTCAAAATTCCTTCTTGTCTCTCACCTTTGTGGAGTTTAGGGTTCTGTAAGTGTCAAACTTCAATGGCAACAATTTTTTTTTCTCTTGCATTTGTGGAGTTTAGGGTTTTGTAGGCACGAAGGTTCATTGGCAACATTTTTTTCCTCCCATCTCTATGCAGTTCTGGGTTCTATAGGCACAAAGGTTCATTGACAACATTTTATTTTTCTTTTGCCTCTATGGAGTTTCGGGTTCTGTAGGCGCAAAGGTTCATCAACAACATTTTTTTTCTCGCTTCCATGGAATTCCAAGTTTTGTAGGTTCAAAGGTTCAATGACAACAACTTTTTTTTCTTCTCTCGCCTATGTGTAGCTTTAACATTTTTTTCTTTTGCCTTTGTGGAGAAAAACAAGCAAAGAAATGAGAGGTATGGGTCTCATCTATTCTTCAAAATTAAATGTTCTTCAACTACGTTGAACTTGCATTCTGTCTCTTGTTACTTAGTTACGATTTGAGCCATGAAAGCTTGCTACTATTGATGTTTGTTACTATTGGCGATAGCCATCCTTTCACACAACTCGGCAACAATTGCTTCTACCTTCACAAGTTTTCCAACAAGTTTGTCTTATTCTTGCTCCTTTGATATTGCATCCACAATCTTCTACTACATATTCATTTTATTTATTTCGCAAGTTGTTCTCTCTTTTGTTCTCACATATGTGCTTTCTTTCAACCTCTATTTCAGATCTTGCACATTTTGCATTTAAGTTTTAAACTACCTAGTGTTGCAAATGTCTAAATTTTAGACTGCTTACTGTTGCAAATGTATGAGTTTCACCTGGTGATGCTACAGCTTGCAGGTTGTAAGTGTTGTAGATTCTAAAGCCTTTGTTCCTATGAAGTTCGGATTACCTCTAGCGGCAGTGTGGCGTTAAAAGTGCAAGGTTTCAAATAGGAGAAGATTCATTATAACAAGTTTTTAACTTTTAAGGTTTGTATGTGTATAGGAAGGAATTTTAAAGTTTTCAAGGAAGGATGTTTTTTTTCATGTTTGTAGTTGGTAGTGTTTACTCACAACATAATGGAGACAAGGAAGAGAACTGATGGAAATGCGGTGGTGTTTATGGTGTTGAAATTTTTATGTTTTTTTCTTTTATTTGGATGTGTATGTTGCAGTGGATATTGCTAGACATTAGATGAGTATGTGGCAAGGGAGCTATCAAATGAAGTGCAATCAACGAAAATCTTGTTGTGGAACGGCTGAAGGATGAATAACAAAGCAAATTAGTGGGGAAGGTTTGGTTTTTGTTTTTTAATAGGTAGAGGCTTTCAAAGAAAAGAAGCAAAATTTCTATCTCCAACAAAGGTATAGAGAGATCTGCTACACAATGTATTTGAAAAGACAAAAATTTAATCTAAGGGTTGGTTTTGATGGGGATGATGAAAATTGTAGAAGTCTCAAGAGTGGCCAGAAATCCTTCTCAATCTGTGTGTGTTGGGTTGATCTGTATGTGAATGTTGTTGGCTTGCATTTCATGAGAGAGTATCATGATTATTGGGAACTGTAAAAAACAGCCATAATCTATTGAATTTACAGGGTGGAACATGTGAAAGAAGGTTGTGGTTCTTTGTAAGACTTGTGAAGCAGTCATTGGGGAGTTGATATGTGTTGTTTTCTTGTTTTTATGTGTTGTCAATTTGAGGGATGGTGTCAGGAACATTGGATTAAACAATTTGTTTAGGTTGAAGGATTTATGTTACTAAATGTAAACAAGAACTTGGGTTCCTGTGGAAGTTTGATGTGGTATTGAGTTCATATGGACTAAAAAATTTGAGAAGGAGAAGGAAGGCCAGTGGGCTTAAGAGAGAGATCAAAGTGATATGACCCCTTCAAAACCTCAAGCCTCTTTTTGTTGAAAATGGTAATAACTTAAGTGGTCCTAGGATCTGAGTTAGGTGACCACATGCTCATGCTAGTGGGTGATTCTGAGTGTGTATTTACCATTCAATATATGTGTGTTATGTGTTCTAATTATCATGTGCCCTAGTTTTCTTGTCACATCACAACTTCTTTTTTTTTTTTTTTTTTTAAATTTAAATTTTTCCCATAGCCTTTGTTACCTTTTTTTTTTTATATTTTTTAAGTTAAGTGGATGTTTTTTTT